>Ga0099848_1000137_pt1 | contig 30119 bp, 42 predicted proteins | sample CB_VirMetaG_3_FD_78179 | JGI IMG/M metagenome (GOLD analysis project Ga0099848, IMG submission 78179) | Freshwater to marine saline gradient viral communities from Chesapeake Bay - CB_1508_1S Viral MetaG | ecosystem: Environmental > Aquatic > Marine > Coastal | place: USA: Chesapeake Bay...
ATAATAACGTATTTTATCGCTCATCTTGGGAGCTGTCTTTAATGATCTGGCTCGACAATAATCCATCAGTAGTTGAATGGTCATCAGAAGAACTAGTCATAATATATTTATGCGACACAGATAATAAAAAACATAGATATTTTGTAGACTTTACTATGAAACTCAGTAACGGAGAAGAATACTGGATAGAAGTTAAGCCTAAAAAATACACAAAGCCGCCCAAGAAGCCTAAAAAAATAACTAAGCGATATATGAAAGAAAGTTTAGATTACATTAAGAATCAATCCAAATGGAAAACAGCTAATGCTCATGCACAGATGAGAGGCGCAACATTCATGGTTTGGACAGAAGACACTCTAGAGAAGATGGGAATAAAGTTGATAAAAAACATGAAAAAACAATAAATACTTAAATGGAAGATGCAAGTATATATAAGACTGAACTTTTCAGCTCTTTGCTAGAAGAAGCTAAAGACAAGAATATATTTGAGCAAAGAACACTTAGAGCAATAGATTGGTATAAAAGTCGTGTATTTGAACTAGTTGGTCCCAGAGAAATAGAACCTACTGATATTGTAAAAGATAAATCAAGAAACTCATCACCAGAAATTGGTGGAATGTTTATGTTTCAATATGATCCTAAGCATAAAAATACTTTGTCATATTATGATACAAATCCTTTAGTGCTAGTGATAGACCAAAATCAAGATGGATTCATGGGTCTAAACTTTCATTATATACGCAATATGCACAAAGCACTTCTTCTAAACGCTTTGTATAATTATGAAGTTTATTCAATAAAACATAAAGAAACCATAATAAATATATCTTATAATGTGTTGAAAAGCGCAAGCGCATTAAGATACTACAAACCAACTCTTAAAAGATATTTGTATAAGAATATGATAGGCTCATTTAGTTATAGAGTTCATCCTTCAGAATGGCCTTTAGCTCTTTTTCTACCAACACAAAATTTTATGAAAGCAAGTTACTCTGAAGTTTTAAAAAATAGCTCTAGAATGATTAAGTAGATTACATATGAACATAGATGATATAAAATCAGTATTAAATGTTAGTGCGGGACCATCTTTGAGATGTAACTATTTGGTCACTGTATGTCCACCATTTCTACTAAAACTGCCTGAATTTCTTGGTGGACAATATGGCGGAGCGGCAGTTTCATTTGTGGGTGCAAGACAAGTCTCAATCTTAGCTTTGAACGCATCGCTTCCGGGAAGAGTTATTTCAACAACTCCACATAGAATGTATGGAACTGTTCGGGAAATGCCATATGGAGTTCTGTATGCGCCCATGCAAATAACATTTCTTTGCACTAACTCAATGCTTGAGAGAACTTTGTTTAATATTTGGCAAGAAAATATAATGAATCATAAAAGTTACTATATGAATTATTATAATGACTATGTTGGAAGTATAGTAATACAAAAGATGAGCGACTCTAAAGATGTTGGCTCATTAGCTGGAGAAGTAGTTTCAACATATGTTCTAGAAGAAGCATATCCTAAGATAATAGCAGAGCAAGAATTATCATACGGTTCTAAGAATGAATATATGACTTTAACTGTAGAATTTTCTTATGCCAGATGGAGAAATACATTAAGCGATCTCGAAACTTTTGCTAAGGCGGCCGCTTCTGTAGCTCTAGACAATATTGTTGGATAGCCAAAAATTTAAGATAAATAATACTAATTATGCAATTATTATGGAGATTTTAATATGCCTTTACCAAAACTTGACATCATAACTCATAGTGTGATTGTTCCATCAACAAATGAAGAAATAAGAATTAGACCTTTTTTAGTTAAAGAGCAAAAGATTCTTTTAACCGTTATGATGTCAGAAGACCCCATTGAAACATTTAATGCAACTAGTCAAGTAGTAAATAACTGCGTTGTTACTCCTGACTTTGACGTAAACAAGTTGGAATCTTTTGATATTGAATATCTAATTCTTCAACTAAGATGCATCTCCGTAGGAGAAACCTCAAACTTATTTTTTAGGGGAAAAGAAGAAACTTCATGCGAGAGCTGTAAGAAAGAGCATGAAGTTGTTGTAAATTTAAGAGATGTAAAAGTGGATTTTTCAAATCAGAAAGATAAGAAAATTGAACTAACTGATTCTATAGGATTGTTCATGAGATATCCAAATGCTAAAGATGTTGCTAGATATGCTCGTGATTTAAACAAAGATGATAATTCTCTCAAGCTAATTTGGTCTTGTGTAGAATCTGTTTATGATGCTGATAAAGTGACATCATCAAAAGATGTGACTATAGAAGAAGGTGTAGAATTTCTAAACTCTCTTACAACACAACAGTTTTCTAAAATTGATGATTTTTTAGATGGTATTCCAAAGCTAACACATACGATAGAAATAAAGTGTAAAGAATGTAAATCTATTGAAAAACATGTGATTTCGGGATTGGACAGTTTTTTAGTATAATGCTGAATCATATCTCTTTAGAAAACCATTATCATATTATTTTTGGAATGGTTCAGCATCACAAATATTCCATAACGGAGCTTGAAAATATGATTCCTTATGAGTTGGACATATATTTCAAATTCTTGATGCAATATGTAAAAAGTGAGGAAGAAAAACATAAAAATAAATAAAGATATATGTTTATTTTATAGAGAAATATTTAAATGGCTTCACCACCTGGCTTAGAAACATTATATAGTCTTCTCGGACTTTCTAAAAAAGCTCTCCCTACTATTGGCAGCGGAATTAGAAGAGGAGCCAACCTCGGCGGCAAAGTCATCAAAAGAGGCATAATTCCCGCAGGAGTAGCTGCTGGATATTACGGCACAAAAGCATTAAATTCTTTAGTAAATTCTTTAGTGCAAAATAGCGGCGATCCAGTATCTCAAGCGGCTTTACGAGCGGCAAAAGGAATTGGCGGGTTCGCAAAACAAGGATATGATGCTTACTCTGGACTGAAAAGCCGCTTATTTTCAGAAACTTCCTCAGATAAATCAACACAGATAAACAACATAACAACATCTAAAGTATCTGATGATTCTGCTATAGTATCTTTATTACAACAAATACTAGTAAAGGTATCTCCTGTACCTAACATTAATTCGAGCGTAAACAAACTTCTAGCACTACAACTCTTACAATACAGAACTGAAAAACTAGAAAGACTGCAAGATTTAGAAAATATGCGAGAGCGCAGTTCTGCTAGAGGCATTGCTGGAGCTGGCGGCGGGGGTGGAATATTACCAGCCGCAGGAAAGGTGGGCCTTGCTGGTCTTGCTGGTCTCGCTGGAGCCGCATTAGCAGATTATTTAACTGGGGGAAGTGGATCAGATTCTGGAGGTGGAGCAGGTTCGGGCGCTGGAGCGGGTGGCGCACTAGGTGGCGCACTAAATCCCGACAGACTTGAAGAAGTAAGGAACAAAGTAAATACTGTTGCTGGTGTTAGTAACTTTACCGTCGCGGCGGCACAAGGAGCAACAATGGTGCCAGTTGCGGATAGAGCCAAAAAATTAGCCCGTAGGGCAGCTCTAAGAGAAAGGAGTAAGCTAAGAAGAGCCCAGATATTAGCGAGAGAGGCTAGAGACTTGAGAGCGTTGAGCGCCATACGAAAACTTACCGCAAAAAATATTAGACAGAAGGCTGAAGAAAGATTATATAAAAGACTAGTTAAGGAACTTGCTGAAGCGGGAGCGAAAGGCGATACCGCCGGAACTGGTGCGGCAAAGATTATTGATGAATTTTTTAGTAAAACCCCTCAAATAAAGGAAATTGAGGCCAGAGCTGACCTCATAGAGAAAATAGCAGAAAGACAGGCTATGCGGGCTAAACAAGCATTAGACGCATCTGAAACCGCGAAAAGGGCGGCTAATAGATTAACTAAAACTGAAAAAATACTTAGTTTTATTGGAGATAATGCAAAGACTTTTCTAGCAAAATTGGCCGCAGGTCTATCTGTTCTTGATTTTGGGGTTGATACCATTTTTGGCGGTTTGAGTGCTAAGGAATGGGAATCTTCAGTGACAGCATCTTCTTTGGGTGGACTTCTTGCTGGCGGTGAAGGGGGTGTTGGGAATTCTATTTTTAATGTGCTAAAGTGGCTACCTGTGGCTGCTGGAGGAGCAGGTTTGGCGGTGCTTGCGGGCGCTCCTGCGGCCGTGGCGACCGCTGTGGGGGGAACAATTATAGGTGCAGCAGGACTTCTTGGTCTTATTGGTGGCGATGATGTGACAAAATTTTTAGATTCTAATTTTCCAGGTCTAAAAAAACTTGATCCTTATACTGCTCCAATAGTAGCAAGTGCAGGTAGAGTTATTGAATCTATTTATGACTCAGTTGCTTCCGCGTGGAATTCCATATTTTCATCTGGCGATGAGTTTACATATGATGCAGATAAGTGGGCTCCTTTGATGAAGGCATTAATAATGACAGAGAGTGAGGGAGATCCATATGCCGTTGGCAAAGCTGGAGAAAAGGGGTGGACTCAGATAATGCCTTATCATTGGGAGAGATTGGGTGAATCGTTAGGAGTAAAGTTTGATCCCTTTAATGAAATGCATAGTCTTCTTGGCGGTACAATTATTCTTGAGGAAGGAATTCAACAAGTTGGATTAGATATGCGAAAACTTTTACTCGCATATAATGCTGGACCAGACGCGGTAAAAAGAGCTGAAAAAATAGCTAAAGAAGCGGGTCTTGACACAGACTGGGAATCAATTAAGAGTTTCGTCCCAGCTAGACAGTTAGAGTATGTTGAATCAACTATGAATAGATATGAGAAATATAGTAAATATGGCAGTCAGTTTGGTAATATTGGTAATAGAAATTCGTTAAATAAAATTGCTGAATCTCTTGCTCCTGCAGAAAAAATTTATTCTGAGCAACTTAACCCAAATAAAGATGGCGGAATAAATGTAAACATTGGACATCTAGGAAACGTGGTAGCTCCAACGGCTTCTCCAACTCCTACTCCAACGCCCGTACCACTACCCAATGATCCTATTGGAACTTCTTCAAGACGACTGGGTAATAATGCTTTAGGATTACAATAAAAAAAGACCAGTTCTGATCAGAACTGGTCTCCAAAACATTTGTTAAGTGTATGTTTTGTGGAAATAGATTATTCTTCGTTAGCTAGTGCTTGAAGATAATCTAAATCATCTGAAATGTCATCATCAGAGAAAGATGATGTATAATCAGATTTCGTTTCAGCACTCTCAGAGATTGATTCTCTTACAGATTGTGCTTCTGGCTTTGACTCTACTGTACGAGTTTGTGCAGTAGTTTTAAGTCCAATTACTTTGTCAAGTCTAGCTTTTAGTTGCTCATAGCTCTTAAATTGACTTGCATCAATAAGATCGGATAGCTTGTGTTGAGTCTTCCATAGTGCTTCAATTTTTGAATCATCGCTATCAAACAATGCTTCTTGAGCAGAGAATTCTGAGCTATCATAGCTTATGTATCCATCAACACGCTTACTCTTTAGCTTGAAGTTTGCTCCAGTCCATGGACAAAAAGGATTCATAGGATCTTTTTGATCTACTGGATCATTCTCTGGAAACATAGCACCCTTGATCTTGTCAAAAATCTTTTTGCCATACTTGAACAAGAATACTTTGCCTTCGTTTTCAGGATTAGCTGGATCTTTAATCACTAAGATGTTAGAGATGTATCTAGCATTTCTCTTTTGCTTTCGTGCGATGTCTTTATTTGCATCAATGCCTGAATTCCAAAGCTCTGAGTTATACTCTGATACTGGATCTTTTCCATTAATAGTAGTCAGAGACTTCTCGATATACCAACCACCAGGACCTTGAAACGCATGTTCGTACAAGAGAATCCATGGTGTTGAATCACCTTCAGACTCAGGAAGAAAACGAATAATTGCCGCACCAACTCCAGACTTATCTGATGTTAGTTTCCAGTATCTATCATCAGCAGAGTTATTATTGTTACCTTTATTCAATTTCTCAAGCTCATTTTGAATGTTCTTGAGACCGTTCATTCCCATGTTCTTTTTAAGATTGTTAAATGACATTTATATATTCTCCAATTATTTTTTCATATATGATAATTCACCAGTCATTTGGTGTTTGTATAATACTATCAGATTTATACATGAAAGACAAGCATTTCAACAAAATTTTTTCATCATTATTTGCTTATACTTCTTTAGAGATTCATCATCTCTACATATAAATGATGAGTATTTTAGAGAAATTAGTTTATATTGTTCCCAAAGTATGCGCTCACTTATGCACTTATCAACTTTGGGTATAAAATTCAGTATCTTATTCATTAGTGAGAAAGTCTCTATACTTATTTCTTTCTGTATACACTTTCTAACTATTTTTGGATAAGGCTCATCTCTCTTGAACAAATCATTAAATTCTAGATCATTCTCTAGCATGTAATTTTCTAAGTGTTCTAAATCTTGCTTAAAGTTATATGTTATTGATTGTATACGCTTTCTCCATTGATTGTATCTTTCAACACCAGACTCAGATATTATGTCTCCAATCCACATTTGAGAATCAATAAGAAAGTTTGATATTAAAAGACCAAGATATTCTTTATCCTTATATGACTTTGATGCTCTCATGAAGAATAGCTTATCTTCTCTCAACTCATAAGATGCTTTTTTTGCGCTTGATTTTCCAGAATACTTAAAGTAGTCATATTCCAAATTATTGAAATGCAACTTCAAAGAGACATACTTTTGATATGCTAATTCGGGAGTCATATTAAAACAACTTTGCAGTCTTTTTGCCTCTGTTTATCATGTTAAGAGATGTGGCTTCATGCTCAAGTTTATCTTTTATGTTTCTATTAATGAGTTTAGCTATTGACTTAGGCTCTATGTGATTGTCTTCCATGTATTCACATATAGCATCTAGATAGCTAATTTTTTTCGTGCCGACTATTTTCTCTATAGATTGGCAAAATGTGGCTTGACTGTGTATTTTAGAGTTCATAATATTGTTCACTAAGTTAGTTAAAGTATAAGATTTTATATAGTATACTACAACTTACCATCATATGTCAATGAAAAGGGGAAACAAATGTTTCCCCAGTATTGAATTACATTAACTGTATTCTTTTAGGTTTCATCTCTTCTGGGACAAATTTCTCCAAGAATATAGATAGAATGCCATCAGTTAGTTTTGCATCTTTAACTTTCATATCTTTTCCTAAAGAAAATTCATGATATAACCTTTTTTGTCTAAACCCTTGATATTCAAAGTTTTTTTTACTTTTTTTCGATTCACCTTTGATGAATAACTTGTCTCCAACAGTCTCAATCCGTATGGATTCTTTAGAGTATCCAGGGGCTTCAATCTCAATTTCATAAATACTATCATCGTTATCATGTTTAATGAAATTATACTCTGATGAAAGTCCTTCATATAATGAATAATACATACAATATTCTCCTTTAATAATAAAAAAAGTAATAGGCTTTCGATAACAATAATATAAGCATTAACCAAAAACTTTTCAAGAGGTATATTAAAATATGATCTCAGAATTAGACGTATATGGCTTTTCTTATGACACACTAACAGATGAACAAAAAGACTTTTTTCTAACTCATATATGGAACGGAGTTGGAAGTGATCATTACCCTTTTCTAAATCCCCATGACTTAATATTCAAAGAAGCATCAATATATCATGATTTCTACTATTGGAGAGGAGGCTCTGAAAGACTGCGAAAATTAGCAGATAAAGATTTTCTTCATAGATGTCATGTAGCTATAAGAAAACTTCCTATGAAAAGAAGATTATTCTACTATATTGCCGCTTATGTATACTATTTTGCTCTAACGATGTTTGGAAAAAAAGCATGGGAAAATGGTCCGATATGTATAACTTGGGAATGTTTACTTAAAAGATACATGTCAAAAGTTGAAAAACTTAGATAAAAAAAGGGAGCCGTTAAAGGCTCCCAACCTGGAGGTTATAAGGCCTCTAGGGCCTGGAGAATTTAATTTCTCCATCAAACAATAAAAGCTAGTATCTCAATTCTTCCACACTGAAAGTTCGTTTCAGATCTACCGAATCTTTTGCAGTCGAGTTGAGGCTATTTCTTAATATGACAGTTTATTTATACAAAATAAATCATCGCCTGTCAAGTTTTTACAGAATTTTTAATTCTTTTTTTAATAAATCGAAAATAATTTGTGCATCATTATGATCATTAGCTATAAGAGCTTCCGCCAACTCATCTAGGCTTCTAAGAACAGGCTTTTTCACCATAATTGATGCTGTTGATTTTGACTTGATACTAGCTTGAATATCCCTAATTATAGATAACATCTTTTTATCATCATTAGCTGATTTCACGCTTTCTAGTTTCTTAATTGCGCCTTTAGAATCAAAAGACTCTTTTAAGATTCCCACTTGTTTTAGAATTTTAGCTATGTTCATAAATTGTCCGTTTGTGATTATTCACTATCTTTAATAAGTTGATCTAGTGCAGGCTTGTTTTTACTAAACCATTGAATTAATTTATCTGTAGCATCCTTAATAGATTTCTTAGATGTTATTTTTCTAAATGGAACACTTCTAGGTCCTTGTGACATTTCGTATGAAACTTTCTTCAAGTCTATGTTTCTGCCAAAACTAGTGGAGAGATACATCATGAATTGCATAAACACAGGAGAGTTGTGGGCAATATTGTGCATTGGCTTTGTGTCGTGTATTCGTAAGTGAATCGACTTTCCAAGACTAGAGCTATAAACCGCTTTTACCACATATCTTGAGCCTAGAACTTTGACTAGCTCAGAGTTTATTCTTTCCACGGCTTGCTTTGCATCAGAATCAATATCATCAGCTTTTACTGCAATCTCTTCATCTAATTTAATCCCTTGCTTTCTAGCTAGTTCTCTAAGAATTAAATTCTTCGTCATTTGTTTCATCTCTCTATAAAAGTTTAACATATATTTTATATATTTATTATAGCACAATTTACATCTTATTGTCAATGTATTTTTGTATATTGCTAATATCATTAAGTTTTTTTAACTTCTCAAAATCGAGCTTCTGTCTATCATCCATTCCATCATCTCTAAACTCATATGCTAATAGATATAGTATACAACAGCCAGCATGGGCTAGATGGCTCATTTTGCTTTCTGGATCTACATCTTCTCCATTGAACCAAGAAACAAGATGTCTCTGTAGAGATGCAAAGACCCGATTCCAGCTCATGCCTTTTTCCCAATTTCTAGGCTCATATTTAACTGAACCATATGTCATAACTTTTGCAATCTCATTAATAGCATCAAATGGTAATAAATCCCATCTAACTTTTGTACTATCGTATTTGAAGCCAGTATTATCTTTTTTTACCATATTAATTCCCCATTATTGGAAAAACTTCACTGATTATTTTAGCACACTCAATAGCTATATCTTGATGCTCTTTTTGAGTTCCGTTTGCGCTTCTCAATTCTATGAAATGAACCCAAGATCTAATTGTTCCATTCATGTATAATCTGCTGAGTGTATTTCCTTCAGGAAGAATTGCTCTTGCTTGCTCTTTAGCAATTCCACTTTTAATTGCCCAAGAGTAAGTATCGCTCACCTGCTGTATTATGTCTAGCTGTTTTTGTTTCCATTCACTTTGTAGATGTTCATCATTAACTTCTACGCTGTTTTGTCTATTTTTAGTGTCTTGTAATCGAGCTTCACGAATAGCAAAACTTAACTCTTTTACTGGATCTGCATACCTTTGACTAAATTCTTGAAAGCTAAAACTTCTGTGTCTTAAAATTTGTCTGGCTATATCTCTAGTGGTTTCAATTTCTATACATGCTGATACCATTTCAAGTGGTGACCAATGTTTATGCTTTATTAAATATCTAATTAACTTTTCTGAAGTTTCTGTGTTTAATTGATTAGAAGGATTTGAAACTCTAGCACAATATGCAACAAGTTCTTGTGCATCTTTTATATTCAATTCTTCGAGTTCTATAGTTGGCTTACTATAAGAGATTAGCTTAACTTTTCCACTATAGTTCATATCTACTTTCATTACAACTCCATAAAATAAATGGTGGACTTGATCGAGAGTCGCACTCGATGTTCAGATTGTTTTCTATTATAGCTTTATACGACAATAGACTAAACTTTCTGGCTTTCCAAGCCCTTAACCCCGTTGACATTCAGTTTAGACAACACTCAGTCACAAGGGGCTGATCAATCAGCTTTCCCACCCAAGTTTAGGTTTTAGCCTCACATAACGGATGGTTATCTGTGAGCACCACTAGTTTGAATTTATGCAACTCATAGAGTAACTAGCAGAACATCTATGAGTCACAGACTATGCGGCTAAAGCATAGTCAAATGAATCAAAGTTTGCACTTAAATTTTAGCTCATTTATTACGATGCCAAGAGCCATCATCGTGTCGTAAGCATACAAGTCCAACAATCTGTCGAAACTACGCAAGCCCATATTTTTAATTACTATAGCATAATGTAATACTATAGTCAATCATTTTTGAATATTTATTTTACTTTAGAAAGAATACTTTTATCTAAGATGCCGTATGTGATTATGTTTCCTGCGCCGAACTTCATGCCTTCTCTCTGTAGTATAGCATTGAATCCAGCTTTTTTTATAACATTCAATATTGGCTTTTTGTTCATCCACTCATGAACTCTGAATAGTCCAGAAAAATTTAGGTTTCTCAATTCATCTGTTAGTTTTAATGCTGTTTCTCTAGTCAGTTTCTTTTCTGAAAATCTATTAATTATAGCATCATTAAGTCTTTCTCTAACATCATTGTACTTAACATCAACTTCAGCATTTACAAACTGCAAATCAAGAGGAACTAAAGTCTTAGTTATTTTGTACTCTAAGACTTCTCCTTTTCCGCTATCCTTTGCCGTTAAAGAGTCTGAATACATTTCTGCATGTTTTCTGTTAGTGCTTACCCAAGTTACGTCTCTTAGTTTATCTTGACCAGCTACAGGTATTCCTCTATACACAAGAATAGATTCATTAAGATTTACATTTACAAATGTTGAGAAAGACTTCATGGATTACTTTGCATGAGCTAATGCTTCTTTGTTTTTATATCTAAAACGAACTATTTTTAGTGGACGTCCCCAAACAGAATTTGGAAGACTAGTGCCGCCAGCATCCTCAAACTTATCATTATTTACAAACTGAGCGGTACCTTTAGACAAATCAATCTTTATTAATCCACTACCACGAGATTGCATACTAGGATTGTCTTGATGATACCAGCGAAAAACATTTTTCAATTCTGATGCAGAGAAAACTGCCTTGTCGTTTTTATCTGGCAAAAAAAGCGATCTATCTCTAAATCCACTGTAAGACCGAAATACTATATAAGCATCTCCTATAGATGGCCTTTGAGTGTCATCTATGATCTCAACTGATTCGGAAAGTTTCTTTTGAGTGCTTAGTAAATGTTTCTTAAACAGTGATGTATCCATTGTGTTCTATCTCCCTACACACTTTGTTTCTCTTTATTTATATTATATCAAAATAATTGGTATTAGTCAAGATTTAATTTTAGTCTAGCTAGTATGTATTCTTTAACGAATCCTGAGCGAACAATATCATCTACTGAGAAGTCTATTGTTGCAAAAGATTGCATTATACTAGCAGTGTTTACTAAATTTTTTATTCCGCTAACTTGAGATGACTTGTTCAATAGTCTTAGATCATCTTGTCTGTGGTCACCGCAAAGAATGACTCTACTGTTATCTCCAATTCTTGTTAGAATTGAGTTTATCTCATGATCGACACAATTTTGCACTTCATCAACTATTATAGTGGCATCAGAAAATGTGGTTCCCCTAAGATATGATGTTGACATGAATTCAAGATATTCTTTCTTCTTTAATAGATCATAGACATCTCTTCTTCCGCTAGATAGCTCACAAAAAATATCTCGATATGGAGACTCATATAGTGACATCTTTTCTTGCAGTGTGCCAGGTAAAAATCCTTGGTCTCTAGTTGAAACGGAACTTCTTATGATTATTATTTTTTTACATCTAGAGTTAAACAAATCATCTAAAGCAAAAGAACATGCCAGAAAAGTTTTTCCAGTTCCAGCAACTCCGATCATCAGAAGATTTTTTCCCAAGTTATTTTGAGAAAATGCAATCTTTTGATTCTGCGTTAAAGCACTAATCTGCGTTAGCTTAAAGTTATGCTTCAGAATCTTCTTTTGTCTGCGGTATTCGTCGAAGACTTCTTCTATATCTGAATTATCAAGATTGGATATATCTTGAACATCAGTATTTTTTCTCTTTGACATATTCTAGTAATCTTTTATATTTGCAGATTTTGCCGCAACACTTTTAATCTGTTTCATGCGCTCTCTAAATTGCGATTGAGGCTTTTTCAAACCATCAATGCTGAATGGACTAATTGGTGCTGGAGCGGAAATGCAAATTTCAACAGAAGAATCTTTATGACAATTTGGACAACACTCTTTTGTTGGGATTGTTCTATCTGCTATTTTTAGAATCTTTTCAAAAGAAAAATCACACTCGGAACATTTATAATCATAAGTTGGCATTTAAATCTCTCGCATTAAAATTATATAAACCATTGTGGAACATCTCGTTTAGTCCATTTAGCAAACTTTCTTTTATCAGCCATATAATATGTTCTATACGCCTCAACTGAGTCTGAAGATTTATAATCATCTGGCATAGCTTGTGCTGGTCTTGTAAACTCAATTCTAGACATATTTCTAGGATGTTGTTTTAGCACATCTCGTAAAAGAATGTCAGTCTTGTGCTTTTTATTATATCTATATGTATACTCATCACACAATTCAACAAAAAGCTGATACAACCACATGTAGTTATTTATAGTCTCTCTGCACCAAATTGTGCAAGGATGATTAATATGTGTTGCTGAATACAAAATGGAATCTTTTTTAGAGTCTTGTAATAAGTATGAAGTAACTTCTCGAACTTTTCCAGTTTTAGTTGTTCTGCTAACTTTTTTGGGAGATCCGTCTAATATTCTGTGTGATGTGCATAAAAGTTGTGCTGATTCCAATATCATTTTTACTACATGCTTATCTACATGATATTTTGCGGCAAGACTAGCATCTGAGTCTAAATAAAATATGTTCATAATTAATCATTATCCTTTGTAGTATAAATACAAAACACGATTAAATTATAACACACAATTTACATTTTGTAAACTATTATATTTTTGGAAATAAGATATGAAAATTATTAAAAAAATTATACTTAAAGTTAAGTCTCTTTTCTGTAAGGGGAAATGCGAGAAGGTATGCCAAAAAGGTGCTATAGCTGAAAAAGAAGCTAAAATTGTATCAGACCTTTTAAAGATTGCTGAAAAAAACAGTAAGAAAAAAGTCTCCAAAAAGAAAAGCACTGCTAAGGCTGGAGCTAAAAAATCAACTACTTCTAAGAGGAAGAAGCCCTAGTCAATCATCATCCTTATTATATGATACAGAAATGCGAGACTCTTTATTCTCATTCTTAAAAAATTGAGGTAAAGAGTCTCGCATGTTTATAGATAGTATTCTATTAATCTGCTCTATTATTTTTGAAATCTCTTTGTCGAGATGAGAATTTTCAACGTCAGTGTCGAAGGTCAAAATCAAATTATACACCCTAACTAATGTATTAGGATGATTTTTTCTTTGGTCGCCCTCTAGATTTTTTTGTCGCCTTTTTTTCATCTGAAGTTATACTGTCTTCCATTTTAGCTGAAGCGACTTTAGTTTTTTTAGGTTTATCTTTCACTTCCTCATCAGTATTTAGACTATCTTGAGCGAATTCCAACACCGAATCTTTAATAAGATCTGGAAATGCTTCATTTATCACCTTAGTAGTTAGATTCAAATTAAGTTTTCTATCTTTAGCTAAAACAAGAATCTCCGCTTCTTTGTAGTCTAAACTTTCAAGCAAAGAGATAAACATAAATTCTCTTTTGGTCTGAGAAAGATTGGGGGATGATTCTTTACAAAATACATACCAACTTTTAGCTGAAGTCAACAATGTTGCATCTCCAAATCCAACGGGGGCATTTTTCTTTTTATATGGCGGCTCACCTTCTGGCAAAGTTAAGTTCAAAGATTTGTCATAATTCATTCTAAGTAGACCTCTGAGAGCCATGCTATCATGCTTTCTCAAAACGAAAACTCTATCTCCATTATACTTAGCTTTACTTAATTCTTCAAATACTTCTGGTATACTGCTTCTCATATCATTCTCCATTAAAATTCTGATATACTGTCTATTAAATATTTCAACTTGTTTGCAACAAAATAATTCATCATCTTTCTTTTATCACCAGTTTTTTTACTCTCATAAGCTGATATTATCTTTTCTTGTATATCGCTTGGAGTTTGATCGAGATCAATTAACTTTTCATTTCTCTTATAGTTTCTAAGCATAACTTCATCACAAAAGTCTTCTGGTCGTTCTTTCTCCAACCATTCTTTTAGCTTAGTTTTTCTTACTGGCTTTTGTCTAACACCTTCAGTTACGAAAACTGAATCTTGAGATAGAAAATTGGGCACTCCATCTCCAGAATCACCTAGCATTATATGCTCAAGCAAAAACTTCTTTGGATCATCAGATATTAAATATCTCTTTTGAAGAGGTGAGTATTGCTTAATGTTGCTGTATTTTTGAAGCTGTAAGAAATCTTTATCTCCAGATATTATCAATAAAGGTTTTGGCTCAGTGAATAGTCCAACTTGTTCCAAATCATTATGCTGAGAGTATCGAGATAGTGTTCCTATAATATCATCTGCTTCAGCACTTTCTATTTGAATTACCAAGTAAGGAAAGACTTCTTTAATCTCATCTCGTATCTTGTTGAGTGTAGTGAAGATTAAGTTCCAGTCAAATTTAGATGTATCTCTAAACTTTTTTCTATTTGCTTTGTAATATGGAAATATCTTTTTTCTCCAATAGTTTTTGTCATCGGCACAAAAAATTAGCTCTCCATAGTCTCCCGAAAACTTTTTCTTATACGACAATATAGTAGATAATACCATATGTCGTATTAAATCTTCAGATATTTCTGCGTTTGGATTTGAGCCAATCTGACTCATTAAATTGGAAATCAAAGTCTGATTGAAATCAATAAGTATCATTATATATTTTCCATAATATTTTATGTTGCTAACAACTTAGCAACTCTGCTTTCTTGATAGAATAATTTCAAACTATTCATCAAAGAATCGCTATCATCAATTCTAGATAGTAGTTCATTATATGTTGCATGATATTCAACTTCAGATGAGTCTATTACATTTTTATCAAGTCTCATCTTTCCGCCATATCTATGTAACAGATATTTATCTGCTATTTTAGAAATCTCATCAGACTGAATATTAGCACATAAAAATCTTAGGTACAATATATTTGCATACTTATTTTTGTTTTGCTTTAGTAAAAATAAATCTTTGTTATGTATAGCGTTTTCGAGAGTTCGTATTTCGTTTATGGGCAACATATATATGAACTGCTCAACATCACATGCCTTCTCTGGCCAATAGTTTTGTATGTTGATATGCGATAAGTTTTTTCTTGCTTCATCGCATCTGGCTCTAATAGAATCATCTCGAACATATTCTTTAACTATAAAAGATGAAGAGTTCTTATTATACCATTGAACAGACTTTTTATCCAAGCCATCTTCATACTGTTTTAGATTTATCCACAATGAACTTCCTCTATTTTGCTCTAGAAGAGTCATGTAACAGTATTCATCAGACACTTTTTTCCCATCTTTATCAGTGTATGGATGTATCTTAATTGCATCAAAATCTGTAGCTCTCTTATTTACTTCATAAGACTCACGCTCTCTCACATCTATCTGATACTCATCACAAAGATGTTTAGCCAACTTTATTGTTAGAAGAACATCAGACATTGATTCATGCTGTTGCACATCCCGCTCAGACATTAGACCCAGTGCTTTACAGACAGACTCCAAACTCATGTTGGGCTTATCGTTCTCTCTCAGATTCATCTTGCTCAAAAATGATTCATTAGTTAAACATAATTTTTTAACTGCATGAAGAACATCACCATATAAAATGTTTCCACTAAAGTATGGATTTAATCCATTTCGTATTAGAGTAGTTCTAAGATAGTGAACATCAAAATTAGCTGAATTATATCCAATCAATCTAGTCTTATTGAAGTCAATTATATTTTCCAGATATGAAACTATTTTCTTGGATGCAACAAACTCTGAATCTGATGATATTTTTTGGTGTTCAATAACATCAATCTTATTTGCCTTTATTGCTTCTGGAGTTGGTAACTGTAGAGAAGAGATTTTAACATTATCTCTAAGACTAGAAATTACGTTCCAATCATCATCAATCTCAACAAACGCATAGTTTAATATCTGTCCAACTGTGTTAAGATCACTAGTCTCCAAATCAAAGAATATTGTTCTCATAATTAAAACGCTCTAAGAATTATCATTTTGCTGTTTATTCGTCCACTCAACGCTTTCTCTTTAGTTGTTAATCCTTCTATAGCTTTTCTAACTGAAACTTTTCCAGATTCTAATAGAACTTTAATCAGCTCTTCAGGTTTTCTAACCGTTTTGCAAATAGATGATGTCTCATCATAGTTTAGTAGTGTCGAACCTTTAATGCCAAGTCCGTGATTATTATCACACTTATACCAGTAAACTGTTCTATTGCTAGGATTATATAGAACTAATGCATTTGCTCCTATAATTCGTGTAGGGGCAATACTCTTCAAATCCTCATGCTCTTTTAGATATTTTAGTTTACTAACTTGCTTTAATGGATTCTTAGTTATATTTCTAGGCTTTCTATTAATCTTTGCAATTCTTTTTCTTATACTTTCATTCTCTTGACAGTCTTCAATAAATGACTCTATGGTTGCTATATACTTCTTTAGTTGTCTTTTAGTTAGAAATGAATATCCTTCTTTTAGCTGTTCACACTTATTAGAAGCCGCTTCATGAAGCTCTGGCAAAACAGAATCGGAAAAATACTCTTTTATCTTTTTAGTTTGAATAGCACTAACAGAATTTGATGTTAGCCATTGTTTAAGTGAAAACTTAAAATCTTTGTTTTTTATAATCTTAGATAGAATATCATCTACATGCGAGTTTATTTCTCCAATATACTCACATAATTGATTGTGCATATTCTCTTGAACTGATGGTCTATTCTTTACAACTTTTACAACTTCTGTATCAACCACATTATTTTTTATTGATAACAATCTATCAATTTCAGAGTCTATTCTATCTCCATACAGACTGGATATGTTGTCGGCTCCGTTGAGAATTATTCTACAAATCCAAGCTATGCTAGTGTTTACTCTCTCTTTAGTGGAGGACAATTTTTGAATATCACCTTTACTGTATTTTTTACTCTTTAGATATGATACTATATACTTTTTAGCATCATCTTGAGTTTTATTGTAGCTGTACCAATTAAGAAGAAGTGCTAATTGATTGTCTGAATTGTAGTGTCCCCAAATTGGCTCAACTTCACTAACTGAAGACATAGATTTTCTCTGTATTCTCTTTGCCATTTTTTACCTATATTATGAATGATTAGCCATACACACATAGTATAGCAAAATTGAGTCTATCAGTCAAAGCTATTTCTTGATTTTTTTCTTTGTTGTTTCAATAACTTAGAGTAATCTCTTTTATGTTGATGATATTCAGTTAATAATTTCTGTCTAGTGACATCTTTAGGGAGGTTTTCAAGTTTTAAGACTACACTATCAACAAATTCTTCAGGTCTAAACACACAAATGACATCACAGTGCGAATACTCTTCTGATGCTTTTGCGACTCTCCTTCTTTGAATTTTGTATTGTTGTTGCAATTCTTTTGATAATGCACTCAATACTTTTATCTTATCAGCTCTAGGCAATTTTCTCAAAGAACTTCTAGTGGTTTTCATGAAATCAGTTTTTAACTGACTATGCAAGTTAATTCCATGATACTCTATAAGAGAGTTGTTTACTAAAAAGTCAAACTTGCACACGCCAATAGAAACTTCGTATGTTTTTCCCATAACTGCTTTCCAATTGGAATATTTTTCCAACATCATGACACAAGCATACTCATCTAAACTGGAGAAAGTTATGGCTTCAGGTTTTTTCTTAGAGAAAGTCATCTGAGAAAAGTCATCTTTTACATTTTCACTTCTAGACTTTTTAGGCCTTTGCTGTTCGGGTTGCATAACTTGTTTCTCTAAAAAAGCATAATTTCGATATGTAATAAGAATCTATAATGTCAGACATTGGAGAGTCCCCTATCTTACACTGTAATTCAAGAGACAGATCTAATTTAGTCTCCTCAAAAAAAGAGTCGTGCATTAAAATTTTGTTTGCATTTCCTTTAGTTGTTGCATACTTTTTAATTTCGCTGGGCGCAACAACACTGTAAGGTATGGAGTTCTTCCAAAGTTTGTGTTTTAGTAGACCACAACATTCTCCTATGTGATAGACAACACCCTTTGCGGCAAATGCATAGTTTTCAATGTAAACTACAGATAGTTTGGGTATCTTAGATAATGCCCAATTTGATATACTATCAAATCGGTGCTCTTGATTTAAATGTTCTGCGTGAAATTCTCCAACAATATTTTTCGTTGAAGTTATATGCTTTTTCTTAGATGTAAGAAAATAGAATTTGCAGTTCTCTATACTCCATTCATTTCCATTATGGATACAAATACTAGGCGATGACATAGAATAATCTATGCCAACATAAATTTTAGTAGTCATCTACATCTTCATCATCATCTTCAATTTCGTCATAATAATCTTCATCGTTGAATTGATCATAATCATCAAAGTTTTTAAGAAAGGGCAACTCTTCGCTATCAGAGGTTGATGGTTCTAGATAATCAGAACATAGTGGACAGAATTGTGCGATTTTATGCTGGGAGTCTTTTTCAGTTTTTAATATTTTTATTTCTACTATACAAAAACACTCTGAACAAACATATTTTTTCAATTTATTTTTCATAATCTTTAAGGGCTTTTTTGCTTAACATAGCTATTTATACCTCGTTTCCCAAACATCCCAGCCATCTGCATAACTCCAGGGCGGATCAGCATAATGCTGATTCTCGCCCATAATGAAGTTTACATGATATTATATTTCGCAATTTCCTGCACTACATGCAAGTTCTCTTGTAGATGTAGTAGCATCTTCTTTTTCATACTTAGATAGACCATGCCACTCAATATGCTCTGGCATTTTATCTAAAAGCTCTTGATACTGCTCTTTAGTGCAATCTTGATATGGAGCTTGCTTATATGAATGTTCACTGAACGGCAAGAAAGAGATTCCAGAAATATCATCGAAGTGTTTATATACAAATGCGGCAACATCTAACCATTCATTTTCTTTAACTGAAACTGTAATTGATACAGTGTGTTCAGCCCAAAATTTCTTGTAGAATAGCCAAAGCTCTAGATGTTTAATTGCATTTAATTCAGTTCTAAAAACAGCTTTTGATGGAGATTTCACAGGAAATGAAAATACAGTAGTATGCTCAGGCTTCATGAAATCTGGCTCATTTGGAAATCCCATGTCTTTCATCAATGAACATAGAGGATCTTTATTATCTGCCCTAACAGTTCTGATGTAATACTCAGAATGTCTAGCATGAATACCTGATGCAGAATCTACTAGCTGAGAAACTGTTCCGCTTGGCTTGATGCAAGTAATTGAAGAGGCCCTAGGTATACCTAGAATATCTGCCCACTTCTCATTAGTCTCTATTGCTTTCAATCTCATTTCGCACAAAAACTCTTGAAGCTCTTCTGATGGTGTTGACATGAAATCGTTATCTAAAATTCCAGTCAAAGATACACCAAGAAGTCTTTCCTCTTCTTGATTTTTTTGCCAATCTCTAGTCAAGTATCTAAAGTTAGTAAGAGTAGATTGAAATGTTCCTAGAATTGTGGCTAGTTCAACTTTACGCAAGAGTTCTTCTTTTGTATCATCTGAGCGAACAACAACTTCAGATAAGTTACATAGTCCCTTACTGCGAAGAAGAATTTCCGCACAAGGATTTGTTCCCGCAATTTTTGTTTCATCACGCCTCTTTTCTCCAGAGGTTGATTTTAAAACTGAAGCAGACCTTTTTGCCGCATCTAGATTGAAAATCCCTCGCTCTCCAGATTTTGAATCATAGAGAGATTTCCACTCATCCATAAAAATGCCAATGTCTGGCTTTTCTGTATAGCAAGCTGAGTTATTAGCTAATGCACGTTGAGCATTGTCTTGCCACCACTGACCAGACTTCGCGGCTCTCATTCTATCATCGGAAAGATTGCTCAACGAGATTAAAGCGGAACGGCGAACTCCACCAACAACAATTACTTCTGCAATTTTACATACAATATCATGACACTCGATTGATTGAAGTTTTCTTCCTGCGGCAGATTTAAATGTCTTTATGCAAAAATCAAAGAGATCAATTAATGGCTGTGGACCAGATGCTCTTCCGCCAAAAACTTTAAGTGGCGCTCCCGCGGCTCTAATTCGACTAATATCATATTTTGGAACAAGACCTTGATATAACAGACCTACTAATTCTTTAAGGGCTTTTGCCCAACCAATTCTAGAGTCTTGAACTACAATAGTTGTTTCTGTATCGTGAAACTGCTCTGCTACTGTTGGCAACTGACTAACATATTGACGCTCCGCTGAAAATCCAACTCCAGTGCCGCAGGATAGAACATAAAGAATTTCATCAAAGGCTCTTGGATTATCAATAGCAATAAATGAGCAATTATATCCAGCAACTTCATCTCTTTCTAACGCTGGTCCAGCAGTCATTAGGCATCTCATGGATGGCATTATCTTCAAGGAGAGAATTGCATTTTTTAATTCATCAATAGTATCTTGCGATAGATCATGATCACACCTCTTTTTCAGATGCTTCTTAAAAAAGTCAAAGTATCTTGATACTGTTTCTTCCCAAGTTTCTCTACGACTTTCTTCTGGCAACCAACGGCTGTAGCGAGAAAGATGAATAAAGTCTTGGTAAAGAGTTGGCAAACTGATCATTAAATCCTCCATTGATATAGATATGTGTTTAAATTAGTTTCAAAAGATAGCATTATAAAAAGTATGAGAATAGATTTAGTCTATTCTAATTCTCGGATTTCTAATTTTATAGCACTTTTTTGAATTATTTTCTTTAATAATCAAAAAAGTTTTTAGAGGATACTTAGTGGGAGACACGCTACCTCTAAGCAGTGTTCTTCCATCTTTGTACTTTCCAGAATACTTGAATCTATCAATAACTGTATCGCCTTTATATAGCGTTGCTTTTTTAACATTTGAAAAACTTTGCGATAGAAGCAAAACTGCACCCCTATTTCTAAACTCGGACTGTTTTAGTAAGTTTCCAGTTTTATGACCATCTCTAAACGCTTTTTGCTCTTTTATTGAGTCGCATGTTGGTGCCATCTTCATATCGTCTTCTGAATATGTGTAGTCTAAAGGGTACAGAATACCTCTTCTATTAAGATTGCGTATTTGTTTCATTATCATTCTATAAGTTTTATATGACACTCTATGATTTCTAGCTCTAGGATCAATAAAACTGCCATCTTTCAAGCCATTGCTTTCCGCAGTCCAAAGAAATGCATATTCACACTTATTAGCCATATGCTCATAAAGTTGAAATAATGGTGCGCCACTTTGCACCCAATATTTGGTCTGAGATTCTTGATGATACTTTTCTCCTAAGGCTTTTCTTTTATTAAACGAGACATCAGCACCATCAATATTGTATACGCATGGAGCATTTAGTTTGGGGTAAAGACCATGATCTTCCATAAGATCAGCATTAGTTTTATCTCTACTAGAAAGTCTTGCGGGATATGGATTAAATACAATTCTTCGATCTGGAAATGCCTCCCTGGTCCATTCTACAAGAACTTTACCAGCACTATTAGTTAAGTTACTTTCTAGTCCTGGACTTATCAAAACTTCTGTAGAATTTGAAATGTTGTAATCAATAAATTGTTTTAGAGGCTGAACATAATCTAAAAATTTAACTTTTAGATTTTCGTTTCTATTTACTAGAAGTTCATTGTATTTGGAGGGATTTTCTATTGAGTATAGAAATTCATATTTACCCAATCTTCCATTTCTGTGACCAGGCTCGTTTATTAAGTGAACTTGAAGAGTCTTCAGTCTAGCATCTTGAGCTATCTCTGCTAGACATGAAAAGTCATTACCGAAAGTGTTGTATAGAAAAGATATATGTATGTCATCAAATTTTCTTATTGATCTAGAAAAAGCTCTGCAATTAAATCTTTTTGAAGTTATATTAAACGGAGCATATCCGATGTTATTAATTTCTTGACATAAACATACTGTCGATGACCAAATAACCAGAAAGAAAAGAATGGAAAGAAGAAGTGCTTTTTCTATAAATGTTAATCTTTTTCTCATATTCTTTTCCACTCATTAAATTCTAGCATAGCATTTAATCCACTAAATGTTCTAGTATTTATTAAACTGATCAGATCTTCTTTAGTCATTCCAGAACAAATCATTTCGTTTATATCTTTATGCTTATTTTGCTTATTCCAAATGCAGACTTTTCTTCCGTTTTGTATAGATCTCTCCATTATTTTTAAGATCTCACGATTTTTTGGCTCATTATCAAACACTAGAGTTAAATCAGAGTTCACTTTTTCACACGCAAACTCTAAATTTGAATTTGCTGTGGCAATACAATTCGGTAAGAACAGACTATCTATTGGCCCCTCAACAACATAGCCACTATGACTAAGATTAAATCTATCAAGACCATACATGAGAGATTCTTCTCCATCTTTTTTTATAGTTATATATCGTAAAGATTTATCAGATAGAAGTGATCTTCCTTGCAGTCCTATAAGTTCACTTTTAGAATTGTAAAATGGCAAAACAATTCTACAATCATTTTCATATAACTTACTCTGCGTATCTGGAAATAACTCCCTAACTAATCTAGCAAAATCTTCAGTGTAGTATATCAAATCATATCTATCTTTTGGTATGCTTCTATTTGAAATATACCGTTTAGCATAATGATCATCATCCAGATCTCTTAATCTAGCTGAAAACTTTTTCAATATAGTTTCAGTATTAGCTTTTGGTTCTTTAATTAAATTTTTAGGCTTTAAGTTTGAAAATGTGCTTTTGCTTTTAGTTCCAATCTCTGAAAACTTCTCCAGTGCATAAGAATCATGTATTGATGGATAATGACTCTTTAAAAAATACTGAAGAGACATAGAAGCATGACAATTATGACACTTATAGAACATCTCGTTCTTGTAGTAATAAAAGTATCCTCTAGCTTTAGTTTTTTTCTTTGCACTATCGCCGCATATTGGACAAGAGCAGTTGAATAGATTCTCTTTTTTCTTTTTGAAATTTCTTAGTTGTTGTCCAACAATGTTTATGTACTTTGTGTCAATATAGCTCATAAGAAATAATACCAATAACTTAACAAATATTAATAGTTATAGCATTATTTTGCAATAAATGTCAAGCATTACTTAGTTTTTATAAGTTTTTCTAGCTTTTTATCGAGTTCAGCTATTGATTTCTCCAATGAATCTAACTGATTAAGCAAATTGTGAGGGAGCAATCTTTCGGAATTACTCATCTTTTTTTCTGGTTCAGTCTTAACTTCAACTTCTTTTTTGCTAGTTTTTTTCTTTGCCATTTTCCGCCTCGTAGTAATCTTTATATAACTGTATTATCTTATTTTGAATTCTAATGTGAGACAATATCTTCTGCATATTCAAAGATAGTTTTTTATAGTCATTATCTGAGATGACAAATAGAACTTCAGAGTCATATTGTTCTACTTCATCTTTAGTTAGCACTTCCATTTTAACATCATCCAAATTTAGCTTCTCTATTTTAGGCAGATCTAAATTTGGTCTATCAAAATTAGTCTCAATGCGTCTTGAGCTAAAAGAGCAAGATGTTGAAAAAAGAATAACAAAAATCAACATGTATTTTTTCATTTGCACTCCTCATTTGCAGAGACAAGCTCAAAGCAAAGTTTGGTTTTTGCTATAGCATCATTTATAATTTTCTCAATGAGTTTAGGCTTTTTTTCAGCAAGCTCTTTAATGCTTTTCTTGCCCGTTCTTTCTCTATACAATTTATCTCTTAGAGAATCTATTTGATCATTTGCATTTCTTAAAGAATTTGCAATTTCACTTCTGGACTTAACTATAGTATCATAAGAAAATTTCAACTTTTCAATGTATTGTATTTTGTCTTCTATCTCGATTTTAAGATTTCTGTTGTTCTCTTCTATTCGCTCTATTTTATTACTTGAATATGTATAGTATAAGTAAAAAGATAAACACAATATGGAAAAAAGAGAAAACACAACTAATGTCTTATTTTTTAGAAGGTTTCTTATAGCAAGTACACTAAACATATTAATTCCATTCTTTTTCATCGGGATGTAAATTAAATCCCATATCTACTGTTGTCAAAAAATCCATAACATCACTCTGAACCATAATTGACAATGCGCTAACTCTTTCATAAACTGAAAGTATTGAAGAATAATCATCTTTTTCAATTAGCTCATCAACTTTGCTCAACTCAGATATAGATTTATTCATAGCATCTTCATATGAAGCTAATCTATCGGCGCATCCCAAATTTCTAATTTGCATTTCGCAAATCACAAACTTAGCTTCTTCTATACAAAACTTAATATTATCTACATAATGCAACATTTCTTCTTTTAAGTGATTCATGATGCTCTCTCAATAATAGTTATACCTTTGCGCCTTCAAAGTTTATCTTACCTAGTATTGCTCTAACCATAGAAACTATAAGTTCGGATTCTTCAGATGCGGCATTGACTGTAATCTGAGACAGAACTTTAGCAATAAAAGCGATTTCAGGTAAAGTTAAGTTAATGTCTTTAGTTTCATCTTGCATAATATTCTCCTAACACTAATAATGTACTATTTTATACGAGTTTTTCAAGATTGTCAAGTCTTTCACTTAATAATTTTATTTGCTCTCTTTGTCGTTTAACCACATCTATTAATAGAACTGCAATTTTATCATAATGTACACCTTCGACTCTAGGCACCGAATTCTCTTTTAGAATGGTCTTAGTAAGTAGAGTATCTGCTATAGGAACTTCTTCATAGCAATCTTCAGCATAACTCATATAAACTAATTTTGGATCAACTTCAAAAACTTCTTCTGCAATAAGACCATAAATTTCATTTGTATCACCACTATCATTAAGAGGTTCATCTTTTGGCGTATATGTCACAGGTCTGAGAGATAACACACTATCACTAGACTCTACAGATAAATCTTTAATATTTTCTTTATATCGTATAGAAGATGCAGGCACAAACATTTCGCCTGAGGTGTTTATGTTTACCGTAGCAGAAGCGCCCCCACTTCTTCTTATATTAGGATGCCATGTTTTTCCACCAAATGTTGCATCATTATTTTCAAGATTTAAGAGGAATGGCCATTGACTATTGTATGATTGCCAACTCAAAGAATTAGTTCCACTACCTCGCAAAACGTACCAGATATTTGATTGACAATGAATCATTGATGATCTGCTATTTGAATCTTGCAAATATATTGTCGGAGCTGTGTTGTTTATTACAACATTTCCAGTAGAAACATATCCGCCAGAACCTACCCATGCTCTAGATGTGTTTACAATCGCAACACCATCCATATAATATGCCGCACTAGTATCTATATTTCCTGCCGTAGATACACCACCAGAACCTACCCATGCTCTAGATGTGTTTACAATATCTACGTTATCCATTCGATAAGTTTCAGAAGCATTTACATATGGTGCAGAAAATATTCCATCACGATCAAAAATTGCTTGATTCTGGTAACTTATAGCCGTATCAACAGTTGAATTAACATTAGTGGTATACCATCTATGGGCGCCCACACTATAATCCATTCCGTAGAGAACTGCGTATCCAGTAGATTTTCTCTTCCATCCCACATTATAGTAAGAATTTGATTGCAACCAAAATGTAGTGGAACTTACAGATAAATTTCCGCCGCCTTCAATATCAAAAGATATGTTACTTAATGTAGTCGGATAAGGTGTTACTCCAACTCCAACACCATCTGATGTTATTGAAAACTTTTCAACTCCACTAACAGTAGTTGTATTTGAATTTACTTTGAATCCTATTTTTGTTGCTGTATTATAAAATCCACTACCGCCACCAAATATAAGTTCATTACCGCCGTTAAGACCCCTAATATCAATAGCTAACCACTCGCCATCGCTATTGTTGTATGGCAATCCATATATTCTTCCCGTTTTACTAGTTGAGTCTGGAACTGGATTTCCTACTGTAATTCCATCACCTCTAACTCTGAAACTCTCATTTCCGCCAGCCGATACTGCCCAAACATTATCAGAAGGCGAAAAAATTCCTGTGTCTGAATCACTTCCCATATAATATGCAGGCAGAGATGCAGTTCCAGATGCAACATTATTTGGTCGAAAACCGCCAAAATCTAGATCGGCAAGCATTGAGTTTGTGCCATCAATTTTTAATGCTCCAGATTGGGATATTGCCGAGCTTATCTCGCTTTGAACTTGTTGTAAGTTTGTCGCATCAGTTGCGTCTGTTGCGTCTGAAACATTTACAACTTTGAAATTTCCCGCATCTAGATTGGCAAGCATTGAGTTTGTGCCATCAACCTTTAGGGCATTAATCCCCTGTAGATTTTCCACAGCATCAATTAATTGTTGTAAATTGTCAAAGGGCATTATAATATCTCACAAATTAAAAGTTCAACGTATATTTATTATACTAAACACTTTTTGCCACAGATAAAAATTCAGATTCAAAATCGCTTGAGTTCGGATAATTTTGTCCATATCTAGTTATTACTAAATCATACAATGATTTAGCATCAAATGCAACAGATAAATCAGCAGAATTTCCATATGCTTCTCTAACTAAATGCCATCTTTTTAAGTAATATTTCTCTCCAAGCTCCGCTTTTATAGCGTGTTTAATTTCTTTCTGTAATGAAACGTCATCAATTCTTTTTAGAGCTGAGTTGAATCTTCTTAATGCTTGCTTATCGTCAAAATCGTGATGGAAAGTGATTGGATGATATTCAATAAACGTATCATTCACTCTAAAATCGCACTTTCTATATGTGCTTACTGGAACTTGAAATGTTGCGCCTGGAATTAAAAGAAAGTCGGGAATATATTTTTCTAGAAGTATTCCGCAAGCATATTCACCTTTAGATGCAAAAGAGATGGTATATTCATGCTTAATTTCTGGAAATAAGAGAGACTGATGAGAATCGGGAGATGGTCCTTCTCTAGTCTCTTTTATTACCACTTTACTCTACCCTTCGTCTTCTCTCTTTTTTGTGAATAATATGGACTTTTTTCCAAAAGGTTCTGTTAGACCAGCAACTCCAGCTCCAGCCCCAACTGCATTTGCTGGAGCTTCTTCCTCAACAGATTTTAGTCTAGTATAATAGTCTGGAAGCTCATTTAAATGTGCAACTACTATTTTAGCTAAATCTTTCTCGGAGTCAACAACATCAAGATCGCTATCATCGTCATGTTCAGCTTCAACTTCTAGACCCATTCTAAATTGATCTAAGTCGTATTTTTGCCAATCAAGATTCAGTAAGTCGCCAATTTTTTTAGCTTCACTTTTACTATAAGTTCTTTTTTCTTCAAATAGCAAAAATTGCTTAAATCTTAGTCGCATTATATCTTCCTTAATATTTCAACTACATCATTATCTAGAGGTATGTCTGTTGCTATTATTACATACTCATCTAAAAAGTGTAATTCCTCTGGCATATAATTTAGATATACCAAGAAAGTTTTTAATATTGACCAATACTCTCTATCAATTTTAAAAAATAAAATGTTTGATATATCTTGTATTGGAAAAACATTATACAAAATTATAATGTGATTCAATATTAATCTTTCTCTTAGAGAATTTGTTCTTTTATACTTAGCGAATAATCTTTTTATGTAGTTTATTCGTTTTAAATCTTCATAAAATTCATCAATGTCTACGCATTGAGGATTTGCATATTGCTTCATAGCATACATTATGTAATTTTTTTCAGTCAATTTTATCATTATAAAGATTTATGTGTTACATAATGTATGCTAATAAAGTATAAAAATTATTATGCAGTTACAGTAAGAGTTGCCGCATCAGATGTTACTGATACTGCGCCTAGAGTTGCAGAAACAATAACACGATACTTATCTGTATTATCATCTGCTATAGTAGTAGCACCTGTTGTGTAAGATGCTGAAGTTGCGCCTGAGATGTCAGACCACTCACCAGCTCCAGACTCTTGCTTTTGCCACTGATAAGACAGAACTCCACCGTTTGTTGCTGATGCTGTAACCGAGAACGTAGCTGTTGCTGGCTCAGAAACGGAAGCATTTGCTGGTTGAGCGGATATTGAAATTACTGGAACATCAGGAAAAGTAGCTCCATCAGCATCTCCAGCAATACCAGCAAAAGCAACTAAATTTTCAGCTTTGTGTCGGGTATTTCCTTGAGCATCTGTATATGTAACATACTTAACCCAACCAGGAGTGTTAATTCCTTTGCTTCGGTTAACACTTTGCTGTGCTTCAGCAACACTAATACCGAATACCTCATCTAATTCAGACTCAGGAATGTAAGCTGGTTGTTCATTTGCAGTTACAGTAAGCCCACTAGCATTAACGCCAGCATAATCAGAAACTAACTCAAGCTCAGTAGCATTTGTGATAGAAGCAATTCTGTACTCAACACCACCAATAACTAGAGTTTGTCCTGACGCAAGCTCAGCCAAAAAATCTGTTGTTGTGCCAACTACAGTCTTATCGTTCTGTGTTACCTCAACTGTTCCTGTGACAGTCTTGCTGTCATCATCTCCCCATAGTGACATAGTTATCTCCTTTAAAGTATAATTTTACTATATTTGTATATTTATTAAAATCCCAATTTTTTTAACTTCTGTATAACTTGACTTGCTGTTGTTACTTGAATTGCGATTCCTCCAGCATTTTCATACTCAACACAATTTTTTATATAATCATCTATCAATATAGTTTTGTTTCCCGCTTTATCTACGGCATATTTTTTCTTATCAGCCCTATTGACTAGATGAATTTTGTTTATATATCTGCTAGGCTCAAGATTCATTCTTATCCAATTCATCTTGCCTTTTTCGCAATTTTTAGTTAATGCTCCACAAGCACTTAAAATGCTAGGTCTATATTTCTTAACAAAGTTCCATATCTTCAAGCCATCATCAAAAAATTCTAGCTGTTCCCAAAATTTAGGATTCTTGTTTATTATATTCCATCTAGCAACATCATCAGCTTTATTTCCATAAGTTTTTTTCCAATATGGATCATTCCACTCTGGATAACCAGCACTAACTAATTCTTTATTGGCACCTTTTTCCCAATCAACTATTGTGCCATCCATATCTAAATAGATTTCTGGCAAATTTGTCTGTTCAGATTCTTTTAGTATGCTATACAGCGTCTTCATCTGATTCTAATTCCTTTTCCATCTCATCAGATAGATGTCTATCTAGAACTCTCTCCACAACATTATTGAAGAACGGCATAGCTTCAACTAAACTTTTCAGCTCGGAAATACTATTTGCTCCAGGAAGAGACATTGGTGGATATAGATGAGTTCCTTCATATGGAGCACCCATGAAAACGTCGCCGCCAGTTGCATATTGAAGAAGAAGTCTATATTCAAATCTTCCTTCTGCTGGGAATGAGTCTTTTACTATATCCGCATGAACTGGATCTGCTGTCATAGCATCTCCTACTGCAACTGCGCCATTTGTTGCAACGTCATCAGCTTCAACTTCTTCTTTTATAGAAGTTCCTCTAGCTTGCTTAACTGCGGCAATAGCCATATCAATCTTTTCTTCTTTAGTTTTGCCCTTAAATTGAGGAGCATCACTCTTCAAGAAATCATCAATAGCTATTTTGATTGCTTCTTCTTCCGTTCCTTTAGTAAGGTCTAAAACTTCAGAAA
>Ga0099848_1000140_pt1 | contig 29998 bp, 14 predicted proteins | sample CB_VirMetaG_3_FD_78179 | JGI IMG/M metagenome (GOLD analysis project Ga0099848, IMG submission 78179) | Freshwater to marine saline gradient viral communities from Chesapeake Bay - CB_1508_1S Viral MetaG | ecosystem: Environmental > Aquatic > Marine > Coastal | place: USA: Chesapeake Bay...
ATAAGTGAATCTGTGGAGTCTTCAAGTGGACCAAACAGATATGTCTTAGCAGTAAAATTAAAAGTATAAATTAAACTTCTTCTTGAAGAAAAATCTCCCTCATAATCATCCTGAAAATCAATAGAATCTAAAACGATTGGAATATCTCTTTTTTCCCCAATAGCATCAATTAAATCAACAGTAATATTGAATGATGGTTGAAAAAATGGAAGTATTTGTTCGACAACTTGAAGAGAATCATCGTTCAATTTTGATAACAATGATAATTGAAATCCAATATTATACGGAACTGGCAAATAAACTTTGTTAATTCTACCATTTTTATCACTTGCCTTAAAAGACTGTGTAATTCCAGATTTCCTAGACCCATCATATTTTAAAGAAGTCATTTCAAATGACATTCTTGGTAGAGTGATTGCTATTGGTTGATCTAATTTTTCCTGCTGCTGTACTTTGGCAAGAAATTTTTGCATAGGCCCATATCCAAGAGGTACTTTCATATCAGATATAATACCATCCGATTCATTTTTATGTTTTATATGTATATCATTAAATAAAGTTCCAAAACCAATAATTGTTTTTCTAATTATTTGATGATAAAAATAAGTTCCTAGCATTAGTAAAATCCAAATGGGTTATCTTCAGTAGTATCTAAAATTTGCTCAGATTCGATCTGGAAATCTTCATTCTGATTGTATTTATCACTATCGTTATAATCATCATACATTTTAACTGAATATTGTGCTGAAGATGCGGTTCCAACAATTACTTCTCCAGGTAAAAATTCTCCAGTGTTTAAGTTAATTTCCAATATCTTCTCTGACGAATTATCTGGATTAATCCATTTTCTTACGACCGCAGTTGTATTCGATTTTTGTCCAATAATAGTTTCTCCAACCTGATAAGTTCCAAATCCAACTAAAGATGGTGAAGATATTATTACTTCAGGTGCTGTAGTATAACCAAATCCAGAATTTACAATGTAAATTGATGATACTGTTCCACCTACAGATATATTGGCAGTTGCTAAAGCAGTAGTTCCTCCACCAATTGGTCCAGAAATATCAACAGTTGGAGTTTCGTAATAATATTGACCACCATCAGTAACATCAATTTTATAAACAGCACTACTACCAATTGAACAAGTGGCAGATGCACCACTTCCCCCACCACCACTTATGATAATGTTTGGTGCAGTGGAGTATCCATATCCAGCATTGGTTAATAATATTTTTTTAACCGCTTTAAATGAACCACCAATAGCAGATGTAATTGCCACAGCAGTTGCTCTCACACCACCTGGAGGTGGTTCATCAATAATAACATTTGGCACTGAAGTATAACCAAATCCATCATTATTAAGAGTTATTGTATTAACAACACCAGTCTCTTCTATTGATGCTTCTGCAGTTGCAGTTCTACCAATACTAACTAAAGTTAATGTTGTTATATATCCCTTATCCGCAAGTTTTTCTTGCAGTTCTGGAATATTAGTATCAATCTCCTCATCCTCATATTCAAAGAGTTCACATTTCAATTCATAGACATAATTTTTTCCAAGTTGATAAAAAGGATTTTCAAATTCAACGTGTTTAATTTCAAAAAGCCTTTCTCCCAAAGGAAAATAAATTAAATCTCCCTCCTTTGGTCTTGTTGAAAACAGTAAATCACCACTAGAAGTATTGCCTGCGGAAATAATACCTTGCATCAATGGCGCAATATACGATTCAAACCTCTCTCTGGAAATTACTAAAGAAACTTCATTCTTTAGTTGAATGCCAAATTTGGTCATTATATCCATTCCAGAACCATATCCCTCATAATTATTCATATATGCTTCAATTGGGAAAGATTCTTTAAATGATGAAGACTGAACCTCTCTTATAATGTTATCTGTGCGAATATATCTTCTAGGAATGTATGTGACTTCTAGTCCATACATTCTTATCTGTTCATTGATTAAATTTTGGACGAGTCCTTGTTCTCCTTTGGACCCATGTAGAAAAAAGGGATTTAATGCCATTATCCAATAAAGTCGTAAGGTGGTAATTCATACTCAGATGCCATTCTTTGCTTAATCGCCTGCAATTCTCTCTCAGCATCATCATATATTTGCCTACCATTCATTTCTATTCCACCAGGAAGCTTAACTCCATTAAATTTAATTAAATTCTGACCCCACTGTCTCTTTATAAGAGCAGTAAGATACATCTTTAGGAATGAATCGTTATAAACTTGAGTAAAATCATTCGGGTCCAAGATTCTATAGCAATCTAATACTATAAATGTGTCTGTGCTCTGGGAGCCCCAATCTATATCTAAATATAATCTATCTTGTCTTTTATTAAATCTTACTTGCTTATCAGTTGTCAAAAGGAAATCAATATCCTCCAAGTAACTCTTAGTCATAGCATATTGCAATAATTCTACAGAATTAAAATAATATAAATCATTTAAAAATAACTGATACTTGATACTAAACATTCCTCCAGAAATAGAACTAGTATCAAATTTAAATATCTTTTCAATTCCAATTACAGAATCTGGAACCTGAATGTAATTAGATGTTTCGTAAAAATTAAAAGTGGTTGACTGCCCATCAATAATTGAAGTACCTGAGGTTGTAACTATTCCTACACCAGAAGTACCGTTTGCTTTACCACGGTCAATATCTTCCTGTGAAATCTTGTACTTTAAGTACATTCTCTCCACACCATCAAAATGCCTTTCCTGGAAGTACTGAAGGGCATCATCAACTAAATCATCAATCTGTTCCTCTGCAACATTAATTTCCAATACAGGAGCACCTAGGCGTCTTAGACAATAATCTATTAATCCTTGCCTACTAGATGGTTTTGCCATTATTAGTTACTCCTGCAGTATTAATCTTAATTATATAATGGTTCAATTTTATTTATATATCGTCGTCAGAGAAGAGAGACAAAACCTCCTGCTGCTTAAGATATAATTTGCAATAAACTTTAGAAAAATTTTTCAACTCACTAAAACTCATTTCATCAATAAATCTTGAATGTTTTTCATATTCAAACATTTTATCAATACTACTCAGTTCTATTTCGTCTGGATTCATTTAGTAACTCCATTAGTAGAGATTTAATTTCACCCACTTCATTTTTTAGATTTTCAATCTCATTTTTTTGTGATTCCTTCAACTTTTTCTTATTCTGCCTGTTTAGTATATACTGATTGTATCCAATATCATCAAAATTTACAATAGCACCTGTACTTTCATCCCTATACAAATTGGGATGTCCCTCAACTTTTATATATTTCATGCTAGAGCAATACCTCTAATATTTCTAATAATAGGAACATTTGCTTGGTCTTTGGATGCCATTACAACCTTAATAATAAATCCAATAAATGGCGTTAGATTTGGTGCCGTAAATTCATAATCTCTATATTCCCCATCTAAACTGTCTGCCACTTTAAAATCTGGTAATCCATCATTTAATGCTGGATTGACAACATCTAAGAATCCATCATCATTATTATCAATAGTTAAATTATTATATCCTGGGAATAGTGTGAAAATATTATCAACTTCATATGAATCAGGTGTAATCAATGAATATAAAACTCTAATATCAGATGATGCTGGTCTATATGCACTTAAAAATACTTTCAATGAAGTTGATGGTTTTTCTAAGTATATTATATTTGAATAATATACTGCATTGTGCAAATAACTTTCAATTTCATTAACTCTACCATCTTCAGCATAATTTGATACTGGATTATTTACTCTATTTGAAATAAAATTGGTGGTGCAAGAATCTAAGAAGAGTTGTGGTGATTGATTTTTATCCGTTGTAGATAAGAATAGTGTTGTGGTAAATGATTTTGAATCTGGAAGTTCAGTCAACTTACTAGTCTCATTTGGCCTAGAAGCAACCATTCTCAAACTATTAAAAGTATTTCCAGAATTCAGTTGTATATCACTATATCCTAAGTCAATATAAGGAGTTTCTATACCATCAACACTCCTTGCACTTACTGTCCTTGCCTGGGCAGAAATTGAAACTACAGACCTAGGCCCATATAAATCATATGATGGGAAAATTTCATTAAATATAATATTTTTTGTTACAACTGCATCATTTCCACCAACATAACCCTCAGATCTAAATGATAATTGTGGAGTAAGATTAACTACAGAATCATTTTCTCTTCCAGATCTATCAATTTCAATGTAAAATCTATCCGCATCACCATTAATATTATATGCAGTATGACTTGGATTGACAATTCTCCTAATAGAAATTCCAGAAATTTCATATTTGTATACTGGTTGACCTATATAATGATCTGATGGGACTGTCCCATCAATAGATCTTTGAACACCGGTCAATAAACCATTGCTAACACCACTGTAACTAAAGACTTCATCACTAATTTTAACATAACCTAGGTTAGTTCCACTAACTGGAACACCTTCAAAAAGTTCAAATATAGATGGATTTGAAACCTTAATTGTAGATACTGGTTGTACATTCCCTTGTTGGTCTTTAGAAACTATATTACTTTCCAATAATTCTGGAGGAACATCACTTACAATATTGCGAATATCAACCAAATCTACTCCAGAATACATTCCATGATTTACATGATTTATGACACAAATGTTTCCTTCATAGAATCCACCAACTGCCGAAGATTCAACAATTTCTACTGTAGTTGTTTGTCTTGATCCATTTTCATCGTAATACTTTATAGTTTCTCCTACAGTAAATGATTCTCCCTGAACATTTGTCAATAAGATAGAATTATAATTAGAATCAGCATCTACAGTAATGAGAGCACCTGAGCCAGTTCCACTAGGAGTTGAAGAAGCAACTATAGTAACAACATCACCATCAGCATAACCTATTCCCTCAAATCCAGATGCTATACTAGATGATGTAACAGTTCCACCAGAAACTGTTACATCTAATTTAAGACCAGTACCAGATCCTTCACTAATTGTTTCTACAGTATATGATCCATCTGGATAATTTTTTCCACCTTTAATTGTAGTAATTCCAACGACTCTGCTACCAAAAGATTCTATAGTTCCATAAACAACATCATCTTTTTGTCCACTTTCAGTTACTTTCGTGTCTATTTGTAGATTTAAGTCTGTTGAATTCACTCCAATTAAAATTTTTCTTGGATATACTTCTAAAAGATCTTCTGGTGTATTTGAAGTAATAGTGGAATCATTATTGCTGTTTATTTCTGGGAGATTAAATGAAACAGATCCATTTGAAACAAACTCTGCTTTGTATAATTTAAATTTCAAATCTTGTTCTTGTACCGGTGTCCAAATAGAACCATTTTGAGATTTAAATAATGAACCAATAGCAAATTGTGAATTGTACTGACCACCTTCAAATGTTGGTTTACCAAATTCAGCAGTAAATACCTCATATTCTAAACTATTTGGAGCCAGTAGTACAATGGCATATTCATTATCTGCCTCTAGTGATATTGGATGTGGAAACACAACTGTTGTTGCCACAGAACCATCGGATGATACATTATCTCTAAATATTTTTCCATTAGGCAATACAGTCTCTGGAGTCAATACGGCAGGTTCTCCGATTCTTTCTAAAGTAACTGTTCCTAGAGACATGTTTCTAACTTCTACAGTTAGTGGAGCATTGCCAGAATCAACCTTTGCAAAATATAAATCTACGGCAACTAAAAATGCACCGTTAGAGTCTAATGTTGGGTCCACCGTAGAATTTGTAGGAGCTTGTTGCACAATTCTTCCAACTTCAAATGATTGTGCTAATGGATCTAGTTTTTCTACAGTGGTCACTCTCCTGACTCTAGTTAGAGTAGTTGTAGTTTGTAACTGTTGGGTTATTAATTGATTAGTGGTTGTTGTTTCTGTAGTTTGTATTATATTTCCAGTAGCTGTGTATGTACTTTCGGCATAAGAAATGTCAGTACCACCTGGAATAGATGCTTGATTAGTTTGTGAACTAGTTAATCTATAAGATTTTGTACCTACAGTAAATGTAAGTGCTTCATTTTGGTCTGGTTTTGAATCTCTTATGTAAAAACATCCAAATAAATCACCAATAGAATCTGAAATTAATTTATTAGATGATAATCTAGCTCTAGCTCCACTACTCTGCCCCTCAAATATCATATCATTTTCCAAATAACCATTATATGCACCTTTAGCTTCAGAAACTAAAGATGCAATATCAATGTTCAAATAATTTAGTGAACTTGAATAGTTTGAAGGAAGAGTAATTTCCCTATCATATGGACATTGCTTATATGTCTCTTGTGGGGATTGTATGTCACCTGACTTGTGATTTGGTGCCGCTAATTTAAATCTTATAGTCCTATTACCCTTAACTGGAGAGTTTAATCCCCCAGAAGTTACTGGATAACCAATAACATCTTCTCCAATTGCAAATGTTCCACTTATTGGTGTAATTTTTATAATTTTTGATATAAAATCAAGACCGGATCTCCCATCTAAAAATTGATAAAATTCAGTAAATGATTTTAAATTCTTAGCAATAAATTCAACATTTCTAGATCTTATGTTTTTATCTGAAATGACACCTTGAATGGATGATGATGTAGTTGAAGATAATATTTCGGGTTCACCTACTACAGTTAATTTTGATGATGAACTTAATTCATTTGAGAATGATACTTGTTTAAAAGTACTTCCTCTTCTCCATCTACCATTTTTCTTCTTTTTCTTGCCATCTACTTTAACTCCAAGTCTTCTTACAAGTCTATCAAATTCTTTTCCACGAAGACCTTCATCAACTCGATCGGTTCTATTGTCATTTATAACATTTTCTACCGGTTCTAGTAATTTATATGAAGTTAGAGTTACATCATTAGTGCTTAAAACTTCTGTTCTAACCCAGTTGTCTACAGTTGGATTTAGAGTCACATTTCCAACATACTCAGCAACATGGAATGGATTTACATTCTCTATTCTAGTAGAAAATGGTTGTTCAATCCATCCAACAGTATTATAATCCAATGTTAATGAATATAGATTATTTTCATCTCCAGAATATCTAATATTTCCATCCAGAGATTTGAAAATTGGTTTTCCTGCTAAATCTTTTTGACCAGAATCTACAAATTGTGGAATATTTGGTAGAGAATTTTGGTGCTTTTCTGGCAATATTGCACCATTTTCAGTATCAACGAATACTCGTGATAAGGAATCATCAATAAATGAATTTGTTTTAAAATCATCAGCAAAAAATCCACTTTTAAACATATTCATTCCATCACTGTCTCTAATCTCTATAGTTTTAGTGTCAATTTCTAAAAGAGATAGAGTAGTTATTTTTTCAAGATTTCCAATTCTATTATCAAGTTTTCCAATATCTCTCATAGTATATCTTTTATTAGATTCCAATCTTATTATGGTATCTGATACATTATCTAAAAATGGAGGATACTGCAAAGTGCAAAGTAACATCGAATTTGTATTACTTTCTGGAGGTGTTGGTGATATGGATGATGTTCCTTTTTGCAAAACGAATTTGCCGTTTTTATCCAAATATAATTTATCAATTCTTCCTAAGTAATATTCTACACCAAGAATACAAACCTCATCTGGAGAAAGAATGATATTTGGTTCATTTCCAAAGTCTCTTCCACCAAAATCAAATGGAGATGCTGTTAAGGTTGATAAATCATCAATTATAGATACTCTAGGTCTAAAATCAAGCGTGTTTGCAGCAGAAATTTCAGTTGTTCCTATTTTTGGAATCGCATCATATAATGCTTCTCTAGGATAACTTAATACAGTAAATACATCTCCATTCTCATTATTAGGTAATCCATAATAATCAAAAACTACACTCAGTTTCTTAGATGGGGCAGGAATTGACTCATTTCTAATAATTTTAGAATAATCATAATATTGTCCTTTTTGTCCCCCATCAAATGAATATTTTTTAGTTAAATCTTTGAATCTTCCTGGAATAATAGAACTTATTTTTTGAATAGAAATAGTTGATTCCGAAAACTCAATAAATTCTGAGGGAGTAAATTTATTATTATTTAAATATACTATATCAATTTCCAAAGATGCTCCAGAAGGAGTAACTTCAACTATTCTGGCAACAGCCCCATTAGTTTTTCCTATAATATTATCTCCAGTAATGATAGCATTTTGGAAACTACTATTACTAAACACCAATTTGTCAAAAGTTGGATAATTGCCATCTAAAGATTCATAAATTGCAATTATTCCGATAACATCTGGATAACCTAAACATATGTCTTTATCTTGAATTCTAATACCATAAACATCACTTTCTTCAAGATTGAACTCACTTTTTCCAACACCAGTATTTGTATAACTATAATTTACAATCTTACTTCTATTAAATGTTTTTAATTTACTTTTAATTCCAGATTTAACTAATGTGCCAATTATAGAATCAGTTGTATTATTTGAAATATTTGAAAGTTTAAATCCAGAACCATTATTGAGCAAAGTAAATTTATCAACATCTAATGGTTCTACTGTACCATCAGTCCAGTGAACACTGTATCTTTCTTGATCAAATGCCTGAAATGATGATGTAGTTAGACCAACTGGAAGGTCAAAGAAACTTGAATCTACTTCAATAGCATTATTGCTAACAGAAACGTTAGTTTTTGTTTGAGATTTAAATGATATTATGGAATTTGATAAGTTTACTGAAGATACATAAGATTTTGGCAATTCCGCATAAAGAGATCCATCATTATAAGAATTTATAGAAGGAGTTCTTAAATAAACATCTACTTTGGTATTATCTGCAGATACACCAATGGTTCCTGTACAAATTCCAACAACTGTTGGAATTTGTTCTAAAGTTAGAGTTGAAGAATCTGGAGATATTAATGCAACTTTATTATAGTGGACATCATTTCCACTGCCAATATATGAAAGTATTGCACCTGTAGTTATTCCTGTAAAAAATTTACTAGGAGAAGTCAAATTTCCATTTTGAGATAGGAAGAATTCATCACCTGAGGAAAAATTGGGAATAGTTCTTCTTTGCAGTTCAGAGTCGGCAGAAAATTCTATTAAATCTGGACCTGAAGGTTTAAATACTGATTTTACATCGTTTATAGAAAATGCTCTTATATCAGTAATAATTCTAGAAGTGCTACTAACACCATTAATTAGTATTTTTTCACCTTCAATAAAAGTCCCTGAAGTTTGTCTAATATAAATTGTTTCTGTATCATCACCACTATAGACACTATAACCACTAGCACCACTATTAAGACCCTTTATAAAATAAGATTGTTTAATTTCTGTATTTGATACTGGTTTATTTAAAGTTAATTTTGTATACGTTTGAACATCATAAAGATATAAATCCCAACTTGTAGAATTTCCTGAATATGGTGCATCAGTTAATGAAAAACTATATACTCTCGCATCTCCAATTTTTATTCCAGATCTTGATGTATTTGATGTTTTTCTTTCATTACAAAGTTCTACAGAACCTTTAAATTCCGGAACCCCATAAACATTATTAACTCTAATATAATTCCCCATTCTAAACAAAACAGAAGAACTATCATCAGTTGCTGTTTCTCTTGGTTTCTCTAAATCTATTATGTTAGTAATTTCAGAATAATCAACATCATACCCCTCAACATAAGCAGAACCTGGAGATATTAATATTGAAGCAAGATCATCAGATGGGGTATTTCCTTGCTCAGTTTTTTCATTTGAAAAGAATAGTCCAGAATTTCCTATTCTATCATTTAATGATTCGTGTATTGTAATTTGGAAAGGTTTTACACTATAGTTTCCAGATTCTTCATAAGTTCTTTTCGCAAGATAGTCTCTTATTAAACTATATTGCGTAGAAATATTATCTTTTTTTACTGAACCAGAATCAATTCTAAGCAATTCTACGAAATTAGTGTCCTCTATATCATCAAGATTTCTTTTATCTAATTTTATTGCCAAAGAAAATCTATCTGCCCCGGGCGCAGCATAATTTGTAAATCCTTTTGCATTGTCATATAAACTATTATCATCTTTTGCAGTTATTATAGATTCATCTATAGATAGACCAATCCTATATGATGGTTTACTATTATAGTAATCTAAAATTATAGTTTGCTTTTGTATTTCTACAAAGTATCCTCTAACATAATATACTCCAGTATTAATACTTGCTGAGGAACCAATAGCAGATGAATTTTGATTTATAGATGTTGCAAAAGTAGTTCCTGCAGGTATGGTAGTATTTCCATATACAACATCACTTGTACAATAAAATACCTCAGAGTCTGGGAATTGAGAAATAATATTATTTTCGCCAGAATCTCTATATTTTACATATAAGGTAATATAATCAATTTCATCAGTTTCCGAAGGAACGGCAACATAATCAATAGTGGCAGTTATTTTGGAGTTTTTACCTACTATTATTTTCCCGACAAAATTCTTTATATAAATGTTCAAATTAATACCAGACTGAACTGGATTAACTTTTATTGCATAATATTTTAAATCATATGTTAAACCTCCAGGAACCACGACAGAACCATCTTTGAAAATATGGTTACCAAATGCCTCAATTTGATTTTGAATTTGTGACTGCAAGTTGTTTAGTTCTCTTGCCTGTATAGGTTTTCCAGGACTAAACAGTATTTTATGATATGCTTTACTTGCATCAAAGTCTTCAAAATATGGACTTACATTTAAATTTGTTTTTTGAGCCATTTCTTAAAATTCCAAGATGATTTTTACGTCTTCCTTTTGTCGGAGATTTCTTGTTACTAAAGGTCTATTATCAATGTAGATAACATCTCCTGTCTTACTATTTATCTCTGGTAATGATACTCCAGATGTAAATGTAGATTCAAGATTAATAGATTGATTATCTATCGTTTCTATTGTTCCTGTAAAACTTTCATCTATAGATGCTTCAAATCCACTATCATTCAAAATAACACCAGAAATAAAGTTAGTATTTGCATCACTATCTGTTGATACATTCAAATAGTCTGTAGTGGTCGTACCATCCCCACCATAGTATAAACTTCTATCCTTAAAATATTTTAAAACGCCTGTAGTTTGATTATATGAAGCAACATATCCAACTGCTTTACTAGAATCTTGATAAATTTTATCACCTATAGATAAATTATTTTCTCCAGAAACATTTATTAATTTTAGGGAAAATAGGTTTGAAAATTGTGATGAGTAGTAAATTTCTTTAGATGAATATTCGGAAGGATTTTTAATGAGACTAACTTGAGAAAATTTTGTATCTGTGGGAAAATCTAAACTTGAATCATCAAATCTAGAATAAAGTAAAACTCTATCAGCGCCAAGTTCTTGATATATATCATAACCATGTCCGAGTGATGGTGGGATTATTGGAATTAATTCTGCATATGTCCCACTAAAATTACCCTGAGGTCTCAAAGGACCCAAATCAACTATAGCATAGGTATATCCACTACCACCGTCAATAATAGTTGCATTTTCTATTCTTCCAGAAGAATTAACTTCAATGAATGCTTTTCCACCAGTCCCATCACCAACGATATCTACAGTAACTGCTTTATTGGGAGTGTAACCATTTCCCCTATTTTTAATATAAATTATTTTCAACTGATTATTATTTACAATAGAATCACCATTTTCCCTAATAGATTCTATTTGTGAATCTGTAGAAGTATCCCAATTGTTAGGTAAAGCAATATATTCAGTAGAATCAAATTTTACAATATCACTTGGAGGAATTGTAAATAAATATTTCCAAATATATCCATCACCACTGTTTCCCGCCTTTGATGGCTCAAAATCAATAAAATTTGGTTCATCTTGAGATGCATTTCCGGAAAGATTATCTCCAGATGAACCATTATACAGACAAATATAAACTCTATAATCAGAATTCACAACATAATAGTTGCAATCGTATAATCTAGATTTATTTGAAATAGGGCTTGGATTATCATTGCTATAATCATGCCTATACATATCATATTTTCTACCAACAACCCATTGATTTTTTTTAATAACTCTTCTCACACTCGATGATGTCACTCTTTTTCCAAAAAGTGCAGTATTTTTATAATGTGTCACATAGTTAAGATTATCTGTGGGGTTTGGTATAATTCCACCGGAAGAAACTTCCTGCCAGTTATTATCTCTACCAAATCCATCCTGTTTCGGATTGCACAATCCCAAAACCATATAATATGCATTTGTAGAATCTAATATAGAATTTACAAAATTCGTTGCATTATTAATTCTAAATTGATCTGTGATTATAGCAGACATTATACAAGTTTAAACATTTTTTTTGTATTTATAAAACATTGGCGATGATTAAATTTAATTAAATTCTTTTTTTATAGAACCAGTATTTCTCAATCCAGCAGCTCTTCTTTGTAATATGGGATAAGTAGAAAGACCTGATATTGTATTAGATTTTACTATAAATGAAATATTTTCCGATGTATCAATATCAAATCCAGATAATCTTCCCCAAGAAATGTTACCTACACCAAGAATATTTGAAGTTTGTATACCACTAGTATTAGTTGTAGACAATATATTAGAAATAATTTTAGTTCCACCAACATTGTCAATAGCGTGAACATAGTAAATATTGTCCACTGCCAATGTAGATATTCCAATAATATCACTATTATTTGCATTAACTGATGTTATTCCCATACCTACACCAATAGTATTTGATATATAAACCCAATACCCAACTTGGAGTTGATTTAAGTTGGGTATATTTGAATCCAATTCAAACGATATTGCTAATGGATGTCCACCAACCCCCGTAGTAGTACCTATCCCAATAATATTGCCAGAAAATCCTTCAACATTTGAAATATTTTTTATACTATATAAATTTGGCAATGTTTGTGGTATTAAAATTTTGGGCGGATTTGATGAAGTATATCCAAATCCAGGACTTATGATATTGGCATTACTAATCTGAGAATCTACTGCAACTGTTGCAGTTGCTATTGCAGTAGAACCAATTCCAATAGGACTAGAAATTATTAGGTCTATAGTTGATGATGGTTCGTATCCATTTCCACTATCATTTACCTGTAGAGAACTTAAAGAACCATCCAATCCAACATTTGCTGAAATATTTGCATTTCTATATTCAATATTATTTTCAATTAAAAACAGATCAAATTTATTTGGAGAATCATATTCAAATAATAAAATATTATCCAAAAATATTTCATTATCTACACTATTATAGTCTTTAATTAGTCTTGATGTTGGGTATATTTGAGATTCAATCGAATCTCTTACTTTTGATATAAATTGTCCATTGAAATTAATATCCCTTTTTTGTTTTATCCAATTAGTTGGCCGATAATATTCATCACTTATTCCTGGACCAGCATAAATTGGAGTTTCTACGGTATCTACTGATGAAAAATTGGACGCTAATCTTTTATCTTGAGGAAAAGTTTTCAATAAATATTGATTATTTGATAAAATTTGGAGACTATCTCCTATTTTAACTGTTTCAACAATATCATTAATTTCTGAATCAATTCCTTCAACACCAACATAGAAAAATATTGATACATCATCTTCAAATTTTGGTGCTTGTGTAAATGTAAAAGATGGACCACCATCATATTCATAAGACTCTCCAGGAACCTGAAGAACGCCATTAATAAAAATTAATAAAAGATTATTCATATCAATTAAAATAGAATCTTCATTTGTAGAGTCTTTGGTGAAACTTAGGAGAGATGAATTATAATATAATGGAAAAGTTTTTCTAGTACCATTTTGATAATTTTTAATGGAATCTATGTAATATAAATTTCCAAAATTCCATAAAGCAAATGAGTCTGTAAATATTTTATCGACGTAAAATACAAGTTCTTCTATTGGTTCTGATAATCCCGCAGCAGTAACTAATCCAATTGGTTTAAATACATCACCTTTTTTAAACCCATATCCATTTCTTGAAATTTTAAATCCAGAAACTTCAAAAGTTGTTGAACCTATTCCCGTTGTGGATGCTGCAGAAAGTTCAACATTTACTAAAAGATTTATTCCAGTATCGGTAGTTTGTCCAATACCCAGTCTGGAAACACCTTCAACTGGTAAATTTTCATAAGAGGGAGGAGGAATTATAATTTTAGGAGAAACATATCCACTTCCCCCACTAATAATATTAAAGGACAAGGTTCCTCCAGCTCCAACAATAACATCAATATTTGCGTCACTTCCAGTATGGGAAGAATATGTAATTCCAATTGAAACTGGAGACCTATATCCAGACCCATAAGATCCAAAGTCAGTATTCGTGGTTATATTATTGATGCTACCACCAACTACCACTGCTGAGACTGCAGCACCAACTAATGGAGCATATCCTAATCCTCCAGAATATCCGATAGAAATAATCATACCTCCTCTAGGAAGTTGATTTTTATTCACATCATCTGAAGAAATGTACAATTCTCCAGTAGAAGAAGTTATTCCAGTAAAAGATACCGTGCTTATACCAAGAATATCATCTTCAAGTATTTCAAAATTATTATTCTTATTAGTTTCTGTAGTCGGAGTTTGAAATATTCCATTAATTAATAAAATTCCATTTCCACCAGAAACACCTATTCCCGTTGTACTTATCCCCTGAACTGTTATTTCATAATCACTATCCAATCCTGTAAAATTATCGCTGATATCATCATATATAACATTCGTGTTGTAATCGCTCTTTAGAAATACTCTACCACTAAAACTAGATTTTTCTCTTTCCAATCCATACAATTCAAATGTATTTTCATATATTAATCCCCTTGGCGGTTGAGTAAAATAAATAGTGTTTCCAACTATATTATATGAACCCCTATAAACTCTTGCATTGTCTCCATCATTATGTGATGTTTGACTAGTTCCAACAAATCCCCTTTCTACTTCCACCAAAGGAAAAGTTCCCCCAAAACTTATTGGCCCAGATGAAGATGTGCCAAAACCAACGTTGTTAATATAAACATACTCATCATTAATTTTTAATAAATTTTTTGGAGTTATACTAGATATTCCACTTAAACAGATGATAGACGCTCCTATAGACACCTGACCACCATTGTTTTCTAACGAATAATTTAAAGGAGTCCATAGTAGAGGATATTGTATTACTTCATCAATACATATTATCGTCTTTGAATTCTTTTCATACATTTCCAACGAATGGGCATTACCTTCCCCATTTGATGTAAATGTCACATAAATTCCAACTTCAGCATAATCTTTTCTTGTGGATAATTTAAACTGATCTGGGTTTATTTTAATAACATACAATTCTTGTGGAAGTTTGTCGGTTAGTATTCCTAAAGAATTTAGTGTTGTCCCAATACCAACTGATACTTCCCCAACACCGTCAAAAGTTGATTTTGGTGTATAAATTAATCTCTCTAGATTGCTGAAAAAATGATTTTTTATTGTAAATATGCCAGTATCTTTATCTAAAATATTTGCATCTGAAGGATCAAATTCTTTTGAAAATATTGGATAATCATCACTATATAATTTGAATTCAGTTTCATCAAAACCAACAACATTCTTTCCATAGAATTCATATACAAATATACTCTCATTTACTGGGGAATATATTAAAGTATCTGGTACATTTACAGTGTCAAGTATTTTATATATCTTTTCATTATATGATAATACCTTAAATGTTTCCGAAAAAAGAGGATATTCTGGATCTGGATAAAATTTTACGATTAAATTATTGCCAAAATAAGTAGCTCCAAAAGTACCCAAACCTAAAGACTCAACTTCCCCAGTTGTTAAAAATGGGTATTGAGTAATACTTATGTTAGTTCCATCGTGTATTAAAGTCAATTCATGCAGTGATGCTGTATTTCCTATACCTATCTCAATTAAAGATTTTGCAGAAGTAAATAAATCTGAGTCTATGGATAAAATATCGATAGAATCTGGATCAGATTCTGCAGAGTAATTTGTATTGTTTATAAAACAATCATATATTGCACTTTTTTCAGATCCGATAGGTTGATTTTTTGATAAAAATCTATATGTACCGATTCCAGAATTTATGTCCCCAAACGATACTGTTTTTGCTCTTACATAAAACTCATAATTTGAATTATTAATATAATCAACTAATATATCATCTCCCACAATATTAATAGAGAATGAACCAAACATTTCTCTATTTGAACCAACAAAATTATCGGCATATACTTCACTAAGATTTATATCTTGCCCATCATAATAAACATATAATTTAACAAAATTATTATAATCAATATCACTTCCAACAATACTAACTTGTATAAAAAGTGAAGAATAAGTATTTTTATCTAAAGTAAATAGATTTTGAGTTTCATATGATGAAATTAATTTTGAACAAGCAAAAGAATCTGTGAATCCAATAGTATTTTGTCCAGAAGATGGTGCTAGTGAATATGAAGAATTCAACAATTTTATTTCATATTGTTTGTCAAATTCATCATTCGGAATAAATTCCAAATATTTTTCACCAATGTCATTAATTACAATGGAAAAATCGGCAAAAGGTGTGGAATCGTCGGAAGTTATTGAAGACCTAATAAGATCGACATTATTGTCTCTTCCAATAGAAATAATTTCAGTAAGTTGATTTTGAGTTCCTTCAGATTCACGAACTTGAATTAAATATCTATTAAAATCTAAATTACTATCAATATTTAAAATATTTGTAGAATATTCCTTGCTACTGTCATCTGAATTTGAAAATTTATCACTAATATCATCTATATCAAGAACGCGATTTGTTTTTGATACAAAATAATCAGTAAATTTTGTATTCTTAAACTTTAGAAATCTAGATTTTGCCATTATTGATTGGTGAATATTAGTTTAAAATATCAATGTCGATGGATAAATCAAAATTATTAATAGTATCTACTCTAAGGTCAGAAACATAATAATTTATAATATCTATTACTGAATCTGTTGCAGTTTTAATTCCTGATGATATAGATGATACAATCTCAGTATCTGAGAAATTTTTTAATCCACTTGTATGTAGCATACTATTAACTTGGGAAGAAATTTCGTTCCAAGTTTTTTCGCTCTTTATTGAATAAGATAAATTTTGATAATAATTATTATCTTCTATTACCTGAGAAAACTGATTCAATACTCCCGTATTACTTAACCACCCATATATTTTATTAGTATAAGGAACAATATCAAATATCCCATCAACGATACTAACATTATTTACTGTACCAACCGAACCAGATTCTTTGCCAGTTATAATATCACCTTCTACTAATTTATAAGAACCAGACAGTCTTAAAGTAGTAAATTCACTTTTATTAACATATAAATCTACTTCATTATTATTAACAAGAATTAATTCATTTTTCAAGAAACTGCTTGGAATTTGTGTTGATGAAAAAGAAGGATAATTCTCTTCTTTAACTACTGAAGCATATCCTAATTGATTTTCTATAGGTATTCCTGGATTTTCTGTAAATTGCGAAATATTAAACTCAAGTTTTCTTGGATTACTAAAACCATCATATGAGGTAATTTCAAAAAATACAAATCCATGATCTGTTGAGTTAAATCCATCACCATCAGAACTTTCTTTACGAATATTTTCTACAAATATTCGGTCTCCTTCAGAAAATGGTTCAATGTCAAATCCCAAAACTGGCGTTTGTAAAGTGCAAGTTACAATTCCAGTAGAAGAATATATTACTGAGTTTAAATATATTCCATTAGAGTTATTAATTGTTTTTATAATAGATGGTTTTTCATTTAAACCTTTTGGGGGAACAATAACATCTAATGATTCTAGAACACCATCACTTACATTTGCCTTTATTAGTCCACTATCCACAACATCAAGAGTAACAGGGTCTAATACAACAACATTTGGTTCGGTAATATAGTTATTTGCTCCATTGATAATGGAAACATCTACAATTTCATAGGATTTTTCAAGGTTTACAACAGATGGTGAAAATGCAGTTGGTCTAAGTGTTGGATCGGAGGGGTAATCATAACCATTATTTAAAATATTTACTGTTTTTAATCTCCCTATTGTATCAGATTTGGCAACAATAGAAGCTCCAGAACCACCTTCAGATGAAACTATATCAAATATTGGAATATTTTTTAAATTATTTTTATAAACATAACTTGAAATTTGTGAAATTGGCCCACTTGCACTTTTTGAAGAACTTGTATATGAAATATCCACACAGTCTTCAAAATTATACTTACTTACCTCAGGTTCTCTTCTAAGTGGAAAACTAAAAGTAGTTGAACCAACTCCAAAAATTTGATATGACCCATTAAATAAACTATTAGAAAATTCAATTTTATATGAATCTGGATTAATATATTCGGAATAATTTAAATTACCCTCTTTTTCCAAATTATAATATAAAATCTTTGGCAAATTATCAGAATATTTGATTATTTTTATTGAATTCCCAACACCTACGGAAAAACTTTCACTTCCTTCATATGAAATAAATTCTTTTTTGAACTGCTGATCATAATATATTTTAAAATCAAATTCATTTAAGGAAGGATCGTTTAAATCAAATATAATATCATTGCCAATAATACTAGTTATTTTTGGATTGATTTTACTTAATGTTTGACCAGACCCACCACTAGAATTAATTTCTAAGGTCAATGGTGATGGTGATGTTGCATCAATATATGTTTCACATAATTTAATCGTATTGTTACCAACTTTATAAACAAAATATCTCCCTGTGGACAATCCGGATGCAACACCATTTGATGATTTATAATAAACAGCATCCCCAGTTTCATAATTGTGAGAATTTATTGTTATAGAATTATTAAGAGTGTCAACATTAGTTCCAATATTAATTTCATTAAATAGGATTAAATTCTCATTTGGATCGTATTTTACAATATTTGATATTGAACCAAGTCCAACATTGTTCTTTGGAATTACATTAACAGAAATACTGTCTCCCAAAACAAGTTCATGAGGTTCTTTTGTTGTAATAATACCAACACTTTTTATAACTTGGCAAGTTTTTTGTTCAAAAATAGTTTCCAATCCAAAAATATCATAGTTTCCACCAACATACTCATAAAAATATATTCCATTTTCTGAAGAAATAGACTCTATATTCGTAGACAGACCAATATAATCTTTTGATTTATTGATTACATATAATTCTTGAGAATTTCCAGATACTGGCAAATTAACAGTTGGGCCATCTTTAGTATATTTTACGCCAATACTTATAGAATTTCCATATTTTCTTAAGATTATTTTTTGATTTTCCTTAAATGGGTGGTTTGGAATATAAATTGATTGTGTTGGAACTTCCTTGTAATACACTGTCCCATCAATCTCTTTAGTAATTGGTACTGTAATTCCGGATGTAGTTCCAAATCCAACAGATTCATTTGGACTAAAGTAAACAATATCATTATTTTTGGAATAAAAATCTTCTACATTTTGACCATATACCGATAAAGTATTTGGTAAGAAATATACTAAAGAATTTTCATTATGAGATGGTGAAGATGTAGTTCTTTCTATTTTTAGAGATAAATTATTAACTTCTAAAATTTTATAGATTTCAGTATCAATCTGAATACTACTTCCAACTGAAATATTTTGTGGAATAAAATTGAGATTGACACTTGTGACTATACCAGTAGATGAATAATCACCCAAAGATGTTGATAGAGAACTGCTTAAATTTTGTACTTCTTCAACTTTGTAATAATTTGTCAAATATGATAAATCTGTACTTAGGCCTGAGAAAGAGATAATATCACCATTCTCTAAAGAATGGTATGGCAATATTTTTACTATTATTTTATCTTTAGATGCTGGTAAAATAATTGCATTAGAATAACTTTCAATATTATTACTTATTGATAAAATATCTTTTCCAGATATTTTTGAAACTTTTATAATTAAATCACTTTCATCTTTAAATAAAACTCTATCTCCAACCTTATAATTTGTTCCAGAATTTACAATTTCATAGTTTAATATTTCCCCATCATAAACGGAATTGACAGTTGCAAATTGTTTTATAAATTCATTAGATTCTGTTAAAGTATCACTTCCAGCATACTTATCATTTGACTTATATGGATGTGTGTTTCTTATTAAATTTGAATTATTGAAGTCAAAATTTAAATTTGTGTAATTAAAATCAGGTTCATCAAAATATTTTTTATAATATTTTCCAATAAAATAAGGAAATTTTCCAATTAATTCGCCTGGAATATTTGAATCTTCTTCAATTGTCGCAAAATATGCATATATTCCATTTGGAAATTCTGGAGTTTTGCAAAATCTACCATTGTATTCATCCAAATCTCCAGAATTATTATATACATAGTCCTCAGTAAAAAATCCTTCTTCAAAATTATCAACGCTTGGTCTATCTGGAACCAAATTTGCAGATTTTATATACCCAGATTTTATTAATTTTATTTGAGAATTTGAATTTTCAGGATCAGAAAACCCATATGGTCCATATATTGGAACACCATCATATGCCCAACCAATTATTGGAGAATGGAAATTTGAATCCGTAAAGTTTTCACCATATTCATTGCTCATCTTATTCATCAATGATTTGGACAATGATGTAACCATATAGGTTAATTGTTCATCTCCAAAAGTATAATCTAAAATTTCATCTGAAATTTTTCTATAAAACTCATTATTTCCTTTTGATTCATATTTTCCGTATCTATAATTTTTGTTTATAGTTAATGGTCTTATTAATGTATCAAATTTTGCATTTTTTCCAGAATTTTTGACTATCAATTTTGTATCACTTAAATATCCAACTCCAGAATTTAATATTTGTACAGAAGATATTGAGTTATTTTCAATAATTGGTTTTAAAATAGCCCCAATTCCACTAGAAGATTCTATGAAAATATCTGGGGTTGAATAATATTCACTTCCCCCAGATAAAATTTGAACATCAATAATTTTACCATTTATTATTATTGGTTCTAATTGTGCATCTTTACCAGATTTGATTATAATTTTTGGTTGATTATTTAAGTTTATAATGCTTGTACCGTAACCAATACCACCATCATAGACATAAACACCCTCAATTGAACCTCTAACAATCGGAGTTGCATTTATTGCTGGAAGGCTCTGTAAATTTGATTCTCCTGGAGTAGAATACAATACTGATAATTTTATTTCTGGATAATTAAATATCTGATAGCCAACCCCAACATCTTCAAAAGTCACAAATTTTCTTCTTTGATAATTGGTGAAAACTGTTCCTCCAATTCCTGCATCAGAAATTCTAAAGGTATTATCATCTATTTTAAGTATGTAATATGAATTATCAGTACTTATACCTGTAATTGGAGACGAAGACTCGCCAACACTATAATTTACAAGTTCCCCATCTAAAAATCCGTGATTTTCAAAACTAAATGTATAATTTTTAGTTGAAATTGATGAAGTACTTATTCCAAGTTTTTTATTGGAATATCTACTTCCCGGTTCTATGACAGAAATATCAGTTATAATTGGTATATTTTTTGTGCGAAAAATATGCAATCCTGAAGTGCCAACAGTACTAAATCCGACCGTATTGATTCCCAATTTACGGTCTTCATCAGTTTTATGAATTTTAATTTCATTATCAGATAAAACATTCGCATAATATACTGAATTATTTACTAAAGACTCCCCACTATCATTATTACTACCCTGATAAGCATTTATGCCCAATTCAAGATTATTATTACTATCATAAATTATTTCTTGCCCATTATAAAGTCCATGTGGAGAATTGAAATTTATAATCTCAGTATCAATATTGAGATTTCCTCCAAATTGAACTTCTCTAGCATCAAACTCTATTTCTTTTTGATATCTTGTTATAATTGGTTTAAGTAAAGCTCCACTACCATTTCCTCCAGAAACTTCTACAACAATATCTGATGAGGTATCTAAGACTGCAAATTCCTGGGGAGATACTAAAATTTTATCAAATGAACCAACTACGACTGGTTGAATTTTTGCATTACCATATTCAAACTCTAATAATGGTGGATTAATTACATCATAACCAGTTCCACCACTAATGACTTCAACACTTTTTACTGGGCCATAATATATTTTATCTGAGGTTTTGTATCCAGATATTTCAACACCATTGACCATTAGTCCAACAGAACCTACAGAAGTTTCTACTGGTTCCCCTAAAGCAAATTCATCATTTATTAAAAATTTCTTTAATAATTTTTGCGAATTAACTTCACTATTCCTTTGTGAATATAATGAAATTTTATGTTCTCCGGAACCAGAAGGAAATTCTCCAAAAGTTATGCTTTGAATATCATTTATAACAAAAGATTTTGACAAATATAATTTTATCCTTGTTTTTCCTTCCAAAACTTTGACATAATAAAATTCATTTTCATCAATTCCATCTATTTTATCGCCAGTGTAAGTATATTTTACTAAATCACCATCTAGAAAAGATACTGTATTTGAGAATTCAATTTCATTATACCTTCCAGTAAAATTATCAAATCCAGATAAATTGTTTATTTCATACTCATTTAAAAATGAAGAAAAATCATAAGATGGAAGAGAATTTGATGCAAGATATGCATAATCACCATCTTTATATAAATTTAAAATATTACTAAGTATGGTATTATTGCCATATTTAATATCCAAACTAGAAGACTGTGCTTTTTTTTGCAACCTTCTAACATCGCAAGTGGTATTACTAATCAGAGATAAATCAGTATTAACAGTTATTTCATTACCATCAATATTTACTATTGTTGCTTCTTTAACCTGAGTAACTTCATTGCCGTTTTGTGACGCACCAATAATGTATTCAATACCAGAAGTTCTATCAACAAACTCTACAGTATCGTCAATTTTTAATGATGATTTGTGTGGGGTTGATAATACTTCAAATGATGAACCAACAATACTATTATCCTTTATCTGATATCTGACGCAAGTATTATATATCAAAGAATCTGCAAATTTTTCATACTTATTTGGATTACTTTCATTGAAAATATTAACTCCCAGTCCACCAACTGTTATTTCATCCCCATCAATAAAATTATAATATTCATTTTCATAAAAAATGTAAGGATTTCCAATAATTCCACCAATTCTAAATGATATTTTATTCAATTGCGTAAAATCACCATATCCATAGTATAAATCTGAAGATATAATCTCTCCAAGTTTTTCTATAACTATTTCTCCACTAGGTACATAACAACCCAAAAATTGATTTATAGTCTTCTCAGTATAATAAACTTTATTATTTTCATATAAGAAATATCCAGATTCTGCAAATCCTATTGTCGAATCTACAGTAACTATAGAAGATGGTGAAGTGTTAATAGAAGTTTGATATACGGACTTTGTACTTGGAGTAATATTTAAATTGCCAGTAATGTATGATTCTGCATCATCATATCCAATGAATAAAAACAAATTATAATAAGTTTTTAAATTTCTTTGGAAAGGTGTAATGTTTGTAATTGAAGCAGAGACTTCAGAATCATTATCTTTAAATATCTGTTTTCCAATAAGACTTAATACGTCACCATCAACTTCTGACGCAATTGCAAGACTTCTACGAATATATTTTGCGGAAGACGGTTTTATTATAAATTGTTCTAAATCAATAATCGATACATCTACATTAAATAATACTTTAAATAATATTTTAAATGATTCTTCAGTTCCCTTTGTCTGATATAATGATTTTGATTCTTTTAAGAAATTACCAACATTTAAAGTTGGGGTAAAATTAGCATTTTCTAATCCAGGTACTAAAGTTTTCTTTATTAGTTGTAAAAATTCTTTTAAAAATAATGTACTAAGATTTTCAACTACAGAATTCTCAACATGAGAAGAAGCTTCTGTTGAAAGAAATATTAATTCTTCATAATTTAATTCATCATGATAATTTGTGATTCCACTAAAACCTCTTATACAACCAAAAAATGTATTACTATCCTTTGATGTATATGTGATTATCTCATTATCAATTTTTAATAATCCATAAGTATTTGGAAATCCTTTTGTACTATTTACTTTAATCGTACTATCTAAGTTTGCAATATTCTCCGAAAGTGTTGCTGAAGATATAACAACCTCTGGAACTAAATTATCTAAACTAAGATAATCTGATAAATTATCTACAATATCATTTACACCACTTTGATATTCTTGTGAAATATAATATTGCTTTATAAATTCAATAAATTTATTATAACTTGCAGGTTCATTTAATATTGAAACATTTTCTGATTGAGTTTGTTGAGAAAATATTTTATAATTTAATGAACCTGATGTTGTTCCTGAAACAGCGTCTGAAATTATAAATGTATTATCGTCAACTACTTGTTCTATAGTATAGAGTCCATTGGTTCCAAATCCACTTAAAAACTCTATATCCAATCTTTGGTTTAAAGAAAGTCCATGTGATGTAGAGGTAACTGTTACTTTATTTCCAATTCTTTCGTAAGTGCCTGTTTTTGATATTGATGAAACTATTTCTTCAACTGTAGAAATATTATCCAGAATAAATTCTGGAAGTTGTGATTCAATTATTTCACTTACTTTTACTCTTGCTCCAATTTCCCTCATCATTTTTTATGACCTCTCCAAATTTCCGTTTGAATAACTTGACCTAAATGAATTATTTGAAAACTGCACCCCAGAATTATCATCGCCAGAAGCAATTAAGTCCTTTACCATATTTATTTTACTTTTTGAAACATCAAATACCATATACAAATCTTTCAATGCAATGACATCATTTGATTCTGGATATGCTTGAATCTCAATGGTATTGCTTCCTATTTCAGTTGATATGAAAAATATCGTATTGATTATAATTTCTCCCTTAACATAGTCAACGGTTCCTGCATTTTTTATTAATACTCGATCTTCATCGCCAGTTATTGACTTAGGAGTAACAATTGATATAATACCCTTTTTCATATCATCATTTGGAGTGTCAATAAAATAGGATAACTGAGATTCTACAATATTTCCAGGAGACTCTTCATATCTAATTGTAAATCCTGTAGACTTTATATTATATCTTCCCTTTACAACATTAAATCTATTTCCATAACATAATTCATACTGAGAAAATTGATTCAAAACAGCAGATATATTTCTTCTAATAATTATCTTGGTGATATTTGAAGTAATAGACCTATCTGTATTGTCAATGATTGACAATAATTTACTATATTTGAATCTTCCACCAAAATTATTTAAATCCAATGATTTTGAATAAGAATTTAGTGAAGAAATTATACTACTTTCAATTTCTTCTTGTGAGGAAATTAAATTTTGATTGTAGTATACTGACGAATCAATTTCAACATAGAGTATTTTAAGATCAACTATTTCCGCATTTATCCCTGCCATTGAATATTTTTTTAATTGCGATAATATATTTTCTTTTTCAAATTCTGGAACTATAACTCCATTTTTAGGTTTAATGCTAATTAAAACTGTACCAAATCTTGGAGGATCTAATTCTTCTCCACCGATTACGGAAATAGATTCTGTATTTGGGTATATTTCAGATGATATAATTGCACTGTAATCATTAGGAGTGACAGCTCTATATTGTGATGAATATAATCTAGGAGCATAATATTTTATTGATTCAATACTTTCAATATCTTCTCCATTTCTTGAAGATAACTCTGTTGAAATACTTACTCTATTTCTTGGGTTTACTACATTGCCAAAAATATTTCTAATAGTTCCCTGATAAACAAAATTTCTAGTATCATTTCCAAGTTTCCCATCAGTCTGGATATATGAAGCAGTTATTACCGACTGATTTTCAAGTTTTTTCCCAAAAATATCATCACCAAATAATAATTCATATCTCTCATCAAGAACTTCTTGTATCAAATATATTTTTGAATTTTTATCTACATTTATAATATTGTCAACTAATTTATATTTTTCGCCTACACCACTACTACTTATATTCTTCACAAAAACATTAAGAGTTGAAATATCAATACCTTCATTATCCAGTATAAATCTTTGGTCTAATGATCCATCAACTGTAAAAGTTTCTGTTAATAAATTGCCCTGATAAACTGTTATATTATTAAACGTTGCTATCCCATCAATCACTGGAACAGTAATTGCATTTGGAATTGAAAATATATATCTAGAATTTTCAACAAATGAAACACATACCAATCCTGGTTCTAATGAAATTGATGGAGTATTGTCCGCGATTTCCAAAGTAAAGGAAATTCTTGCCTGTGATGCAACTCTAGATCTAGGAACATATCCAATAGTTCTAGCTATTGAAATAACATTTTCTCTAACTACAGCAGAATCTAAAAAAGATTCATTTACAATCATATTTGCATTGAATGCATTAATATAAGTATTGTACGCTAAAGTATCAATAAGTATAGAAAAATTGGACCCCTCAAAGTCAAAGTCAGTAAAATTAGTATTCGCTCTCAGATAATCTTTAATAGATGTTTTTATCTGATCAAAATCTAAATTAGAAAACTTTGTAAATGGCATTTTATCTTACTGCCTCTAGAATAAATGTGTATGGTTGTGATGGAACATCTTGACCAATAATTGTATAGGTTACTGTGGCTTCAAATGAATTTTCATCAAATACTGGTACAACTTCAACAGATACATCAGTAACTCTTGGTTCATATCTATTAATAATATTAATAATTTGATTTTGTATTACTACAAGAGTACCAATGTCAATTATTTCAAACAACTGTGTCCTTAAATCTGAACCAATATCAGAATTAAAGAATCTTTCAGAGGGAATTGTTTCAACTAAATTTCTGATAGAGCGATTTATAGCCCTCTCATTAGTTAAAACTTGTAGGTCATTAGTTACTGGATGAGGTTCAAAAAATAAAGATATGTCTTTAAATCCTCTTGATACTTTAGTTGCCATGTTGGCACTCTATTTTTTCTTATTTATTTATCACAGTGTACCATATGTTGGTTCAGTTCCATATTCCCAATCATCATAATCCTCATCATTTCTAATTTTTTGGTGCAATTTCGATTGTTCCGACAAATTATGGCGATTTCCAAGGTCATCGTGCATAATTTCTTGAAGAACTTGTGGTTTTTTAGTATTTTCAGACCAGTAATCTGTAACTAATTTACTTGTTCCCCACATTTCATGCATATAATTAGCATTTCTATCTGGATTTGGGTTCATTGCCATCTGTTTTCTCCTTTTTGAGGTTGAACAGAACTTTTAGAGGGGTTGCTATCCCTTACTATTTAACTATTTTATAATACATTTCTTCAGACCACAGTTTATAATAGTCTGTTTTATGTAATTTTTCTCTAAATTTAAGTAATTTTTGCTTTTCTTGAACAATTACTAGGTTAAATTCTCCACAATTTGTTTGAATTTCATTAATAAATGTTGGGTCGTCCTTATGGTCGTCTAAAAATATGTAATTTTTATGAATTTTATTCATTTTTTCACAAAAATTGATTAATTCATCTAATGTTATATTATCACTTACAACAAAAATAGCGACCTCAATGCCATTTAATGGCATAAAGTCGCTAATTTTGTTTATTTTACAACAAATTATGTCATATTTTGCAGTATGTGCATAAGGACATATGCTAAAATTGTTTAATTTTTGATGAGAGACCATTAATGAAGAAATCCAATTTCTTACTTTTTTCTTAATGGAACTCTCATCAACCATAAATCACCCTTTACCTTGTCCGCGATACTTCTTCCGAGCATTATTGCGAGAAGATGATGAATATTTGGTATTTTTACCATCTCCTTGTCGAGTCAACTTGGGATTGCCAGGTACATAAGAACCACTCTTGTATGCCATAATTAGTCTCCTATAATTTCAGTAGTAATATCAGAAGGGTCTGGAGTACCTGACTTATAAAACTCTTGTGCCAGGTCCTCCATAGTATCGAGGAATTGCTCCTCTGTTAAGTTCTGGTGAATTCTCCGTCCCTTACAGAGGATATTATACTTGGTCTGTGTAGGTCTGTCAACCATTCTCAGATAACTCTTGTTTTTTCGTGACCGACTCTGATACGAGGATCGCACCAAATCTCAAATCCCGCTTCTTTTGCATCGAGACAGAACGACACATCTTCTCCACACATATCTTGAACCTCACCAGATTCAAAGACTTGCATCTTGGGAGCGAACCATGGATACTTCATCTCAGAATGCTCAAAGACTCCGTTCTTAATCATAACCCAACCAAATCCAGTATAATCAACTGTGAATGGTTTCTTACGCTTGCTGATGCCTTCTACCATCTCATGATTCATGACTCCACCATTGCTGCGGAAGTCATCTTCTTCTAACCAATGAGCGACTGATGTGGTACGACCATCTTCAGTACAATACCATCCAGCGACGATTTCTTTTTCAGTACCATCTTCCGAAATAGCAAGGTCACAGAGTTGCCAGAATTTTTCAGTGTTGAAAACAATGTCAGAATCAATCCAGAGTTGATAGTCATATTGTAGACGACCATCCCAGGGAATTTGGTCCGGACCACGAAGAACATTTGCTCCGAGACACTTACAACGAGCAAAGTTCACCATGGATGAATAATCTTGAGAGATTTGAATCGCAATGCCACTCTGTACCATATCAAAGCACAGTTGTACAAAGTTCTTTAAAAAGGTAAAAGAGCACCCGCGCCCTGGAAGGCAGAACACAATACTCTTACCACGCATTCTTTCTTTAATTGCCGCATAGTCCCAGTCAGGTTCAACCGAGCTTGAATTTTGAGCGATTGGAGACTTTGCTTTTACAGTAAATCCTTTTGCCATAATTGAGTAGTTACTTCAGTCATATCATACACTATTATATAGTGGTTGTCAATGTGATGAGTTAAGGGATATTTCCTTATTCACACTAACTTTTTCAAAACTTATATCATTTTTTGATATTTCCTTGGTGTCCATAATGTCTAATAAATTTTGCATCATTAACCAAGTATTATCAAATTCATTCTCAGAAAGAGAATGATAAACACATCTATCTTTTATGTAAATGTGATAAACATAATGTGTATATGTATTACTCATATTTTCTCTCTGTAATGACAATTTCATTTCCTTCCAGAATAACCTTTACTTCTGTGTCTTCATACCATCCAAGTTCTGTCATCATCCACTCAGGAATTTTGACAAAATAATCTCCAGTAATTGGGTCAACCTCTACGACTGTGAAATTTTTTTTCGGATTTTTTTTCATCTCTCAATATTTTTTTATTTTTTTTATATATGACACAGTATCTATGTTTTTCTCAGACTCTCCATCTTTTGGAATAAATGGAAGTATCAGAGAGAAGATTAGAATCACTTGTAGGATTATAATAGTCTTTGCTGCCCTCCAGAAGAACCCTGGGTATCGTATCAACCATCCCGCGAAGACTGTTCTCCAAAAATTCCAATAAGGTGTGGGGGAGTTTTTCATATACGGGAAATTTTTTTCTTATGAGTGAAACAAAAAGGTCGCTTGGGTAACACTTTGTAGGTTAGGGAAGTTTGGGTTTTTTATATAGGGGGGGGCATCGGGACATTATGACGGTTCAGCGCCCGCAAAAATATAAAGAATTCAACGCCACATACTGCCATCACGAATAACCAATAAACCCTTATTCGTTCGTTGTTCGTTATAAGAAAGGGGGCATAAGACTGCCCCCACGAACTATCAGTAACCTGCCCACACTAGCAGTTCGCCAGCATCTACAGGTTCGCCAATCATCATGCGATAATCGTTAAACAAATCCTCCAGAATACCGTGGGCGTTGGCGAACCTAACTGCCTGAATCCAAGTGATGCAACCGTTATCATCAGCGAGGCGGAAGATAGCGTCAGTCATGAGAATTGAGAGAGAGTTTGTATGAAGAATGAGA
>Ga0099848_1000144_pt1 | contig 29744 bp, 14 predicted proteins | sample CB_VirMetaG_3_FD_78179 | JGI IMG/M metagenome (GOLD analysis project Ga0099848, IMG submission 78179) | Freshwater to marine saline gradient viral communities from Chesapeake Bay - CB_1508_1S Viral MetaG | ecosystem: Environmental > Aquatic > Marine > Coastal | place: USA: Chesapeake Bay...
TCCTGTGCTCTTCTTACAGTGAGTTTATTTCCAGTTACTGCCTCAACATACATTTCCTCATTATCAATATAGATGTATGTTTCTGGTGTAATAGATGCTCCATTATCAACTTCAATGATAGTATCTACGAGATTTACATTTTCAGAAAGTAGAGTTGCTACACTACCATTATAATCCTTGGTTGCTCTAGGAGTAACCTGATAAGTGAGATCTCTTGCAGCAGATGTGGATCCTTTGGAACCAGCAACATATCCAATAGAAACTTTTCTGATAATATCTCCAGAAATGTCTGAGACTGGACCAAAAAGGTATACTTTTGCAGTAAAATCTAATGTATAAATTAATGCTCTTCTAGTATCAAAATTGCCCTCATAATCATCTTCCATTGAAATTCCATCAAGTTGGATAGGAATATCTCTTTTTTCTTTTAGATTTCCTAAAAAATTAATTGGAAGATTATAAGCTGGTTGAAAATATGGGAGAATTTGTTCAATGATCTGAAGCATATCATCATTCAGTTTTGTCATAATAGACAACTGAAATCTCATATTATATGGAACTGGCATATAGTTCCTTTTCAGACTTGCACCATCTGGAGTCTGATTTACAATTGTTTGTGTCTGAGTAGATTTTCTTCCTGGGTCATATTGCAATCCAATAAATTCAAATGACATCCTTGGGAGAGTTATTTGAACTGGACGATTCAAATCTGCTTCTTGCTGCATTCTCGCAAGAAATTTCTGTGTTGGTCCATATGCAAGAGGTACTTTGATGACACTTACAGTATCATCATCAGAATTCTTATGCTGAATTTCAATACCATTGAAAAGTGAACCAAATCCGATAATTACAGATCTGAATATTTCATTGTAAAAATACTCAAACATTATTCTTGTTATACGATGATACTATTATTTAGATCAAGGCATTCCAAATGGATTTTTCTCACTGAAATCTATAATTGAGTCTGCTTCAATTTCTATGGTATCATTATCTGCATAAGGAGTTACAATATCATCTTTATTTTGAACTTTTAATGCATAAATTGCACCAGACTTTGTTCCATAAATTCTTTCACCAGGAGTGAATGTTCCATCAACAATTGAAACTTCAAGTGTACTAGAGGATCTTGTATATTCTTTGACTCTTGCAGTGGTTCCTGAGGTAGATCCAATAACAACTTCATTGAACAGATATGTTCCTATTCCAATAGTTGCCCCCATTCCTGTTGGAGAATTGATTGTGACTGTAGGAACTGAAGTATATCCAACACCAGCATGTGTCATATAGACTGCAGTAACATTACCTGCAGAGTTGATGTAAGCAATACCAGTAGCAGTAGTTCCACCACCCACAGGTCCGCTGAAAGTAACTGTTGGATTAGAAGTATATCCACTGCCACTATTTCCAATAGAAACTTGTCTAATTGTTCCAGTTCCAATTCCTGTAGTTGCAGCAGCACCAGCTCCAGTATTATCTCCAGTTACATTGAACTTGATCCAAGGTGCTACAGTATATCCACATCCAGAATTCGAAATATAAACTGCTTGAACCTTACCTCCTGTGGAACCAGTACAATTTACATAGTCACTAGTGATAGAAGCAATTCCAATTGCAGTTGTTCCACCTGTTGGTGCTGATGAAAATCCTATAGTGGGTTCAGTATTATAGTTATTGCCCATATTACTGATGTAAATTTTATTGACACCCCCATTTGCACAAATAGTAGCAGTAGCAGTGGCAGTTATTGCTGATCCTACCAGTGTTAATGTTTGAATATATCCAATTTGTTCAATTTCATTGTCAATTTCTTCTACACCAGTGTCAAGAACCTCATCCTCATATCTGAACAGTTCACATCTAAGTGTATAAACATAATTTTTCTGTAATTGGTAAAATGGTTGTTCATGCTCAACATATTTAATCTCAAATAACTTGTCTCCTAGAGGAAAATATATTAAATCACCTTCTTTTGGTCTAGTTGCTAAGTCAATATTTGCAATATTTTCAATAAGTGGAGTGATATATGTTTCATATCTCTCTTTTGATATAATTAGAGTGAGATCATCTACTTCCTGGATTCCAAATTTTGATAATAGAGTTCCCTGTCCACCATATCCCTCATAACTATCAACATATGCTTCAAGTGGAAATGCATTTTCAAACTTAGACTCAATTACTTCTCTAAGTACTGTATTTTTGGTTACAAACTTCCTAGGCAAATAATAAATTTCAACGCCATACATCCTCAACTGCTCGTTGATTAGATCCTGAACTAAACTCTGTTCAGTCTTTGATCCCTGAAGAAAAAATGGGTTGAGCATAATTCTATCCTATGAGATCAAGAGGTGGAAGTTCATATGTACTTGACATTTTTGCTTTGATTTCTTCAAGTTCTCTTAATGCATCATCATACATCTGCCTCCCATTCAATTCCACACCACCAGGAAGTTTAACACCTTGGAATTTCATCATATTTTGACCCCATTGCCTTTTAATCAAGGCAGTAAGATATGGTTTGAGGAATGAATCATTCCAAACTCTTGAATAATCATTAGGATCCATTGCTCTGTAACAGTCAATGATTAAGAATTCCCCTGCTTTTAAATTATTCCAGTCAACATCAAGGTACATTCTGTCTTGACGTTGATTAAATCTGATTTGTTTATGAGTGTTCAAGAGGAAATTCATAGTTTCCAAGTAACTCATTGCCATAGAGTATGACAGTAAATCTGTTGTTCCCCAGTAGTAAATATCATTCAAAAACAATTGATATTTAAAACTGAACATATTTGACATGCTCAATGATTGGGAATCATCATACTGAAAAACCTTATTAATGCCTATTACATCAGGAGGAATTTGCAAATAGTTGCTGTTTTCATAATAAGTAAATGTTGTTTGAGATCCTACAATATTTGCAGTTGCACTAGTAGAAGCAATTCCCACTGAAGATCCTGCATTTGGTGCCCCAGGTGGACGAGCCTTTCCTCTATCTACATCTGCTTGAGTTACTTTATACTTCAAATATACTTGTGCTACACCATCAAAGTGTCTTTCTTGGAAATACTGGACTGCATCGTCCACCAAGTCTTCAATCTGCTCATCAGCAACATTGATCTCTAAGACAGGATAACCCAACTGTCTCTTACAGTAATCTATAAGTTCTTGTCTTGTAGAGGGCTTAGCCATTTATATAACTACTGTTTTTTCTATTTATGTTTCTCCACCAAATGCTGGAGTAGCATTTTTATGTCAGAAAGATCACCTTTCATCTGATCAATTTCAGATTCTAAATTAGAAATTCTTTGTTGATCAGATGAAAGTTTTTGTCTATTTGTAATATATGTATTGTAGTCATTGGCATTTTTGTTTATGATAGCTTTTGTTTTGCTATCTCTAAAAAAACCATCTCTACCTTCAATTGGAATTAGTGGCATATTATTAAGCAAGAGCAACAGCACGAAGGTTTCTGAACTGTGGAACAATCGCCTGATTAGTTGATGTTCCAACAATCTTGATTCTGAATGATGTGAAAGGTGGAATTCTATCAGCAGTAAATGTATACTCTCTGAAGAGATCCAGAGTTGGTTCTACAGTGTAGACATCAGATTTTGGAATGAATACATCGGAAGTACCATCACTATTTGAATTGCTAATGATATTTCCTTCAATATCAAAGTTTGCATAACCTGGGAATGGGACAAATACAGTCTCTTTTGCAGTTGTGTCCTGATTTAGTGCAAAGAATACTCTTACATCATTGTAATTTGATACATATGCATCAAGATAAACTTTCAGAGATGTTGCTGGATTTTCCAGGATCACATTCTTACTTACATACATGAAGTTGTGTGGATCATCAGCAACTGTATTAACTCTTGGATCTGTTGCATAATTTGTAACAGGTGAGTTAATCCTGTTTGTTACAAAAACAATTGATGAGTGATCAAGGTCAAGTGCAGGTGTAAGTCTTCTATCATATGTGAACATATTCAGACTCATTCCAAATGACTTATTGCCTGGAAGAGTAGAGAGGTATGAATTTTCATTTACTTGGGAAGCAACCATTCTTGGGGAATCAAAGTAATTCTTTTGCATATTAGCAATTTCTTGATATCCCTTATCAGTATAAGATACTTCACCACCAGAAATACTGGTTTGAGTAATAGTTCTTACTTGAGAAATCACATTGCATCCCTTTGGTTCAATTGTTGTGTATTTTGGAATAATCAAACTGAATGGTAGGTTATATGATCCCTTAGATCCATTTCCACCTGCTGTAGATGGTTCTCTGAAGTAAAGTGCTCCAAGTACAGATCCTGTTCCTCTATTTGTGCCATTTGCAGTCATGTCGACTTTTACATGATATGTGTCGAGAGTGATTGGATTTGGAATTGCAACATCTGTTAGATCATGAGTAGTATTAATTCTTCTCAGTGAAACACCACCCAATTCATACTTGTAAACAAGATCATTAGCATCATGAGTTACAACAACCGTGTTATCTACACCTCTTGTAATTCCAGTAAGAGTATTTCCTGAAACACCTGTGTAAGAAAGAATTTCATTGCCAATTTTTGCATATCCTGGATTTGTTGTTCCAATTCCAAGATTTTCAAAAGTACCAAAACTTGAAGTGCTTCCAATTGTAATTGCACCCGTAGTAGTGTTGCTATAAGTAATACTCAAAGGTGATGGAGTTACATCAGGATTTACTCCTTCTATAGTAACTTGGTTAATTCTGGAATGCATTCCGTGATTTCTCTGGAATACTTTCAGATGCAACCCATCACTGTTGATTCTAATTGGAGAAACTGGAATTGCATTGCCTCCAACTGATGAGTTAAGTGTGGTTGTTATTCCACTGGAATTAATATACTGGAGATAATTTGAGGCACCAGTTAAGAATTCTCCCTGAACATTATCAATGATTAGTTCATTAGATCCGAGAATTGAGACAACAGAGAGTTTCATGTTTCTTCCAAGTTGACTATTTCCAACTTGAATTGGTCTGAGAACATCTCCAATTGCATATCCAGTTCCACCATTTAAAATGGTTGCACCAACTGCAACTCCATTTTCAACATAAATGTTTGCTGTTGCATTGATACCATTTCCAGTTACACTGGTCAGAGCAACTCCAGCAAATGTGTATGATCCTGAAGATGGAGTATATCCAACACCAGCATTTGTGATTGTAAGTGTGCTTGTAGCAGATCCTGCAAATCCTACAAGATCACCAGTTCCAGTAGAACCATTCTGAATGATTGTATTTCCAAGAACTAATCCAGCATCCTGAATAGTGGTTCCAATTCCAACACTAATTGTTCTGGAATTGATATTCAGACCACCTTTAGGAATTGCTGAGAGTGATGTTGGAAGTTGTGGATTGAAGAACTCCACTGCTCCTTGAGCAACAAAATCTGCACGATAGAGATTAAACTTCAGATCTTCATATTGGCTTGGTGTCCAAACAGAAGCATTCTGTGACTTGAAGAGTGATCCAAGAATTGGTTGTTTAGAAACAAGAATCTGACCAAACTCTTGACCAGCAGTTGTGACATCAGGTTCACCAAGTCTAGAAATCCAAACTCTATATTCTGTTGAGTTGGAGAGAAGAACAATTGCGTATTCAGTTTCTCCACTCAGATAAACTGGAGATTCAAATTCAAATACTGTTGGAACTGTTCCATCATCTGAAAGATTTACTTGATCTGGACTTAGATCGACTTCAGAATATGGAAGAATTACACTGCTTGGTGTCCCTAAGTTTGTTTCTCTGATTTGACATGTTACTGGAATATTTTCATCCTTTGCACTGAAGTATACTTCGACCTTAGTTAAGAAAATACCAGTTTCATCATCCACAAAGAATGTTTGTGCGAGAGGGTCTCTTCCTCTTGGTGGAGGAGATGGTGGACCTGGTGGTGGAGGTGGTGGTGGAAGTGCTTGTACATTTTGAATGATGCTTCCTGTAGCATTATCTGAGAGTTGTCTCTGTTCAAAGAATTCAGAATTTACATCAACTCTTGCATTTCTCAGAGAAAGTGTTACTTCTTGAGTATTGTCAATTGTACCTTCTGAGTAGAAGATTTCCTCCGCAGAGGTAGTTGTAGTTCCTTCAATTGAACTATTAATTGGGCTACTTGTGAGTCTGAATGTAGATCTTCCAGTCTCAAATATAGGATTCTTGATATCTGAACTGTCTGGTACTCTAAATGATCCAATGAGAGTTCCAAGTCTATCAGTAATCAGTCTTACATTTGTTACTCTTGCTCTAGCTCCACTTGATCTACCTATTAAAATCATTCCAGGAGTAACATATCCATCAAAACCTGGGAACTCTTCAGAAGATAAACTGAAAGTATCTACATTGAGAATTGTTGATGTTTCGGAATAATTAGTTGGAATGGTGTTATTTCTATCATATGGATTTTGATCATAGAAATCAGTTGGTGCATTGTATGGACCATACTTATGATTTGATTGTGCAGCTCTAAATGAGAAGTTTGTAGTTGAGTTTGCGATTTCGCCAAGTTGTTGTCCAACATTTATTGAGAATGAACCAGAATCAACGGTTTCTCCAATGACAAATGTGCCATTAAGCATTTCAATTTCAATGAGTTTATTGAAACAGAACTTATTGACGTCTACACCATCAAAGAATGAGTATACTTGTGTGAATGGTTTTAATTTAGTTCCAGTAAACTGAATATTGCGAGATCTCATGAAGTGAATGATTTCTCTACTTACTACTCTATCGCCAAGAGTTTCAGTATTAATTGCTTCAGTTACTGTAGTCTGAGATCCACTTCTTTGTTGGTCAATTGCAACAGTGTTTGTGATGGTATTGACCTCTGCAGTGGATCCCCACATTCCACCATTGACACGAGCATTTTCAGCTCCAGTCAATACTCTTCTTCCTCCACCAGTAATATTGAGATCTACATTAACACCAACAGTTTCCCATGAATCCCAAACAACAGGTGTTACACCAATTCTGGATCCATCTTCAGCAGATGTTACATCTGCTTCAAGCATTCCAGCAATAGCAGCAAATGATCCCTCATTCTCCACATTACGAACTTCCATTCTATTGACATCAATCCAGACATCAACACTAGGACTTAGTTCAATAGATCCTTCCCAGAATCTAATGAGGAATGGAGTAACACTTTCTGATCTTGTAGCAAATGGTTGGAATAACCAAGGAGTCTCTGTGTAATCAAGAGTAACAGTTTGATTTGTTCTCTTAATGTTTGATCCAAGAACTTGAGCAAATCTTGAGTCTTGGTTTGCTGCATTGGTAGTACCGATTCCAGTGATAGCACTGGAACCAATCTGCATATTGATTGATGTGGTATAGTGTGAAGGTCTCAGAACTCTGTTCTTAGTATCAATACTATTTCTAATTCCAATACTTGGATCTTGTGCTTCTGTTGTTGAGAAATTATCTACAAATATTCCTGACTTAAATCTATTCAGTCCATTATTGTCAGGAATAAAGAGATTGAGAGTATTTGTCTCAATTAAACTGAGTGAACTGTAATACTCAAGATTCTTAATTCTCTTTTCAAGTTTAGAGATATCTCTCATTTGATATCTCTTGTGTTGAATAAATTGAATCTGTGCCTGGGAAGCATCATAAAGATATGCAGGCAGGAAAATATTCGCAATATTCAGTGCATCACTTACTTCATCTGGAAGTTTTGGATCATCATCTGGAGATCCAAACTTAACACTTAATCCACCATCAGGTGACAGATATACTCTGTCTGCTCTTGCAAGATAGTAGTTATATCCAAGAGTCAGTGATTCATCAGAAGCAATGATATTTTTGGAACTATGCTGACCTGATGCTCCTCCATCAAAACTTCTTCCATAAAATTCCAGAGGAGATCTTCCTCCAGCAGTTACAGTGTAATCTTTAACTCTGGGTCTTGCATCAATAATATCAGTATTTCTTACATTATTGATAGAATTGATTTCAGTAGTATAATCAAAGGCATTATATGAATTCACTGTAGTGATGTCACCAGTATCTGATGCATCATAAAATGCCTTTGAATAGTAAACGATTATCTTTCTAGTTGGTGCAGAGAATTCTGGTTTTCTAATGATTCTGGAGTAATCATAGATTGATTCTCTCTGACCATTAAAGAATGTATAATGATTTGTGATATTTTTTGAACTTACTACAATATTTGTAGCAACTGCACTTACACCAGATTGACTAAAAGTAATCAATTCATTTGGTTCAAATGCAGTATTATTGAGATATACAAAATTGATACTTGTATCTGTCTTTCTGGTTACATATAATGCCTTAGCACCACTTACTGAACCAGTAAGAGTCTCTCCAATTATCAGATCATTGGTAGTTGCACTAGGACCATCCATTGATGCGGTGGTCATAGTTGGTGATTCTGGATTTGAGGTGCTGTTTGACTCATAAATTCCATGAATCTCTACAACATCAGGAATGTTCAATGAAATTACTGAGTCTTGTACTCTTGTTCCAAAAGGATAATTGCCATAAACGAGTCCATCATTAAGAGTTGAAGTTCCTGTTCCAGAATAAGAATTTTTGGACTTATCTACAATAAGAGTGTTGGATATTGATTTTCTCTTTATCTTAGATGTAACTTTTGTTTTTCTGAGGGTAGCAATTAAGATTGTTCCTGAAGCATCAGCACCAGATAATCCAGTAATTTGAATTGTTACTGAACCATTGGAAAGATTTACTTTATCTGAAGTAAGTGCTTCAGTAGTTCCATCAGAACGAATTAAAGTATATCTCTCCTCATCAAATGGGAGGAATACTTCATTATCACCAGCATCAATAGCAGGAGTTTCACCTGCTGCACTAATAGTTGTACTAAACTGCCTTCTAATTACTAAATCTGCACCTGTTAAATCTACTGATGAAATATTTCTCTTTGGAAAAATACTGTACAGAGATTGATTGTTTGCCTGGTTTCCATTTCCAGTATTTCTCTGTATCTTAGATTCAATGAGAGTAAAATCATTAACTGTTGTAGTTGAAGATGGTACTGCACCATCACAAACTCCAGTTACAGTTGAAACACCAACAATAGTTAGTGATGTTGCAGTTACTCCAGTAACTCTGCCAAATGTTGGGACTGTATTGCCAGAAAGAGTATAACTTACCAGATTTCCTGAAGTTACAACACCAATAAATGATGTTACTGGACTTGTTACTGTAGATACTCCAGTAGCAGCATCACCGGATGTGATAGTTGCATTTCCAAAAGACAGAACTGGTGAAGGAATAATATCTGCAGTAAATGTATTTGCAACACCTACAATTCCATATACTGACTTAACATCAGAGGTTTCAAAGTTTTTAATATCTGTAACATATCTATCATTATCTGTCACTCCATTGAAGACAAGATTTTCCCCAATGAAGAAATTGCCCTGAACCCCATATGCAGTGAAAGCGGTTCCAGCAGATACTGCATACCTAAGGTATCCAGTAGCACCACTAGACTCACCTTTAATGTAAGTAGGAGTTGTAATAGTTACATTAGTATTTGTTGTAAACTCTGTATATGTTTGAACATCAAATAGGGAAAGATCCCATTGATTGGTTTTTGAATTTGCAATATCATATGAACCAGACTCTAAAGCAAAATCATAAATTCTTGCTATTCCAATCTCTTTTCCAGCAGCAACGCCATTTGTTCCAACTCTTCTATCTCTGAGACTTAAAGTGTTGGATGTATTGAATCCAATAGTTGCTGATCCAAAAACATTATTAACTGTGATAGTTGGTCCAAATCCAAAGTTAATCGCTTGATTTTCAATCAAACGTGTTGTTCTTGGTTTTGGAATATCAAGTAGAGTGGTATTTCTAATATCCACTTCATATCCTTTTACATAAGCCTTACCTGGAGAAATTCTGTAGATCGCTAAGTTGTCCCCTGGTACTTGACCTTGAGATGTAATTTGGCCCTCTTCGTAGATGCCTCTATTTCCCTCACCATTATTGAGACTTTCTCTTACTGTTGTTGTAAACTCTTTTATATAATAGTTTCCTGATTCATCAAAAGTTCTCCTAGCAAGTTCATCGCTCAATCTATTATATTGAGTTTTATTGATATCGCTTCTCAGAACACCATTATTGACTTCTGATAATTGGACAAAATTCTGGTCCTCATAGTCATTTGGTGCCTTTTTAGTCAGAGTTGCTATAATTTTAAATCTGTCTGCTCCAGGAGCACTATAATTGTTGAATCCTTGCGCATTATCAGTTAGAGTTGGATCAACATCTGCAGAGATAATATCTTCAGCAACACTCAAACCAATTCTATAGCTTGGTGAATTGCTATATTGATCAAGAATCAGAATCTGATCAGCAACATCTACAAAATATCCCCTCAGGAAGTATACACCGTTGCTAAGAGTGAACGCAGAACCCACTGCAGAGGCATCAGTAGCAATGGTATTGGCAAATCCCTCTCCAGCAGAAATGAAGGTAGTCGCATAATTAATGCTAGTTTCAGTTACAAGAACTTCATTATCAAAAAATGTTTGGGTAGTAGCATCAGTTGAGCTAGAATTAAAATAATTTACGTAGAGTGTATAATTTCCTCTTTCTGATTCTTGATTATTGATATATTTTACTACCTTTGCAGTTACTCCAGAAGTCCTACCAGTTATATTTTTGCCTACAAGTTGATTAAGATACAGAGAAACTGGAACTCCTAAGAATTCCTCTTGAATCTGAATTGCATAAAATTGAGGATTATAGTTAACACTACCAGGAATTACCTGTGCCCCTTCCTTAAAGAGATGATTTCCAACATCTTCAACCTGATTCTGAAGAATAGACTGTAAGTTGTTTAACTCTCTTGCCTGAACAGGATATCCAGGCTTGAATAATACTTTATAATAGTTGCTCTGCGGGTCAAAATCGTCAAAATAGGGAGCAACGTTGAGGTTAGTTTCCTGTGGCATAATTCTTTAGAACTGCAAGATAATCTTTACATCTTCTTTTTGGGAGGAAGACCTTGTTACGGAAGGTCTATTGTCAACATAAATGATGTTTCCAGAATATTTTTTAGATTCTGGTTGAGATACACCATTTGTGAAATTTTGACCAAGATAATATGTCCTACTATTTAGAACTGTTGAGACACCCGTAAATGCAGTATTAATGCCAAGATTTACACTTCCACCAACAATGGTTATATTGCCTCCAGTTGCAGGAAATGGATTAAATCTGTTCATTTTGAATCCATATTTGGGATTGGCGTTCAATGTCCCATTGGTATTAAATCCTGCAAGAGACTTATCTTGCCAATACTTCAATACCCCAGTAACCTGATCATAAGAAACAACTCTTCCTACAGCAGTTGAACCAACTCCAACTGTTTGAGTAATTCTTGTATCTGGTGTGAATGTAGCACTACTATATCCTGCACCAGTTAATCTTAGAGCATATACTGAACTTGCCTTGTCCAAAGATAAAATGGAATTTGATCCATATGCTTGAGGATTTTCAACTAATCCAATTGCTGCAAACTGGTTTCCAGTGACAAAATCTGGATTTTGTGTATCATTTTCAAATCTTGCATAGGTTAAAACATTATAAGCACCAAGTTCTCTATAAATGTCTGCACCATGTCCACCCTGAGGTGGAATAATTACATTAAAAACTGGTTTTGTAGTTCCAGTTGGGACACCACCTGCTGCAAGGTCCACAGTTCCGAATGAATATCCAGAACCACCTTTAGAAATAGAGATGCTTTGAACTTTAGAATCATTATTGATAACAATGGTTGCTTCTGCTCCAGTACCATCTCCTCTGATAGGAACTCTTGTGTATGTTTGGTTTGCAGCTCCCAATCCAGCACCACGATTTCTGATGGTCACAACCTTCAATTGGCCACTAGATGCTGCATTATCTCTAACTGCTGCATTTGTTGATCCAGTATACCAATCACTTGGGACTGGGATATAGTTAGTAGAGTCAAACTTAATTGCTTGACTTGGACTAATTGTATAGAGATACTTCCAAATATATCCATCACCACTACTTCCTGCTTCCCTTGGTTCCAGATCAGTAAAAGTTGGTTCATCTAATGATGGACCACCTTGAAAATTATTTTCTGGATTTGCATTATTATAGAGGCAGATGTAGACTCTAAAGTCGCTGTTAATTATATAATAATTTGCAGAATATAAGTCAAATGATCCAGATGGTTGAGATGGATTATTTCTATTAATATCATGACGATACATATCATAAGTTATACCTGACTGCCAGGTAACTCTTCTAACCACCTGACTAACATCACTTGCACTGATTTTTTTCATTGCAAGCATAGAGTCCCAATAGTCATTGTATTCTTCAAAACTATCAATAGGTGATGGTGGATTTGTGTCCCAATCAGATTGATAATCTGAAGCATTGGGCAATCCAATAAATGTATAATAAGAATTTGTGCTGGATTGAACACCAGCCACAAAATTCTTAGCATTTAATATACGAAGTTGGTCAGTAATTATCGCTGCCATTTTGTGATAGAATTTTTAGTTATTTATTAGGTAACATAGTCATCAGATTTTAGTGATGCATTTCTCATCACTATTGCAGAGGTTGATATGCCAGAGTAACCATTTTGACCATAGAAGTTGAAACTTCTCTTCTCAGATCTGTCATCAAATGACATTTTGCCCCAGCTGAAATTGCCCAAGTTAGATGTGGATGTGTATGCTATTCCACTTCCAAATGAATCTACATTAACAAATATTCTCTTAACATAAGTAATTCCAACTCCAACAACATTCATTGTTCTAATTTCACTACTTTCTGCTTGGTAAACAAAGTCTAAGAAAGTTGTTCCAACTCCAATACTGGATCCATCATTTCTTTGAGATGCAAATGTTGCACCAATAGAAATGTTAGTATCATACACTGTCAGATAATCACCTGTGGAAATTCCACTAATAGTTACTGCAGAACCAACATAACCAGAATTTCTCATGAATGAATTCTTTGGAATGAATAGATCAAAGATCAATTGATCTTGTGCAGAAACAACAGTTGTCCCTACTCCAACAATAATTCCATAATCACCAACATAAGAAGTGACATCAATTCTCTCCTTAATTAGTTTTGGTGCTTCAATCAGAACAACTGGGGGATTTGATGAGGTGTATCCAGTTCCTGGTGAGGTTATTGTTATTGTAGTCACTATTCCAGAAGTTATAGATGCAGTTGCAGATGCTCTTTGAGTAGTTCCAAGACCAACTGGATTTGCAATTGTAACTTGGGGTGATTGTGTATAACCAAATCCAGGATTTGTGATTGTGATAGAAGATACTGTTCCAGATGTTGAAACTACAGCAGTTGCAGTGGATTGGACAATTAAATCTTGAGAAACAATATTGATGACATTCTGGAATGTTCTGATTGATGCTTCATTATATGAATCAAAAATTGGTCTAAGATTGTCCACATATGCAAAAGTAGAATTGTAACCAACAGGTTGGATGATATATGCTTCAGGGTAAATTAATGGTTCATATTCAATTCTATCTTTACCTACAAAATTGCCATTAACAACTCTATCCACATTCTGTTTGCACCAAGTAATAGGTCTTAAAAGATTTTTGTCAGTTGTAACACCTGGAGATGCATATGCATTAGTTGCAACTGTATCTACTGTATTGATGCCAATAACAACCCTCTCATTTTGATCCAATGATATACCTTGTCCAATCTCTGGATTATTATTGATATCCAAAGAATCACCAACTTTAACTGTTTCAAGAATATTGACAAATGCAACATCAACTCCACCAGTTCCCTTGTAGAAAAGTAATTTTGAACTATCGCCCTCTTTAGGTGGCTCACTGAATTTGATTACACTTCCTCCTTTGAAAGTATATGCCTTTCCTGGTTCTTGAAGAATGTCATTAATGAATACTAACAATGTTTGCTCTACATCAACTTTGGAGCCCCTTCTGGATCTCACAGAGAATACATCTTCATTCAACGAGAGATTGAAGTTAGTTTGAACACCATCAAATTTACTATCAAGAGAATCCAGAACTTCTAAGGAACCAATTCCCCAAGCACTAAATGTATCTGTGAATATTTCATCTATAGTAATTTGAAATTCTCTGAATGTGACAGATGGATCTGTGGGAATTCCTGCCAGTCCACCAACAGGAATTGTTAATATTTCACCTGCACCATATCCAAATCCATAATTTTGGAATTCAAATGACAGAACACTTGATCCACTTCCTACAACAATATCCACAGTTGCACTTTGTCCGGATCCAACAAGAGATGAAGAACTATATTGAAGTGGAATATTGTCATAATTCAGAGGTGAATCAAATACAACTTCTGGTGGATTAGAAACTGTATATCCAGATCCTGGATTTGTAACAGTTACACTTACAATACTACCTCCACTAATAGCAGCTGTTCCAATAAATTCAATATTAGGAACTCCAGAACTGTATGTCTGAACTCCAACATTAACAACTGTTTGAATTCCTGCTCTATAACCAGAACCACTATTACCTATACTTATTGATGAAATTGTTCCAGCAATAGAAACTATTGCTGTCCCACCAGCAGCAACCAGTGGTTGGTATCCAAATCCATTTGATGATGCAACTGATACAATTAATCCACCAATTGGATATGCTCCATTATTGGGATCCCAACCACTAGGAAGTGCATCATTTCCAGTGAATGTGATGCTAGTGATGCCGGTTTTCTCAGTTAATGTATAGTCGCCTTGTTGGAATGAGGGAGGTTGTACTCCATTTGGTTCTTGGAATATTCCATTTATAAGTACAATTCCTCTTTGAGTTTCAATTCCAGTTATATTAGATCCATTTACAGTTAAACTAAACTCACTTCTAATTCCTGTAAATTGACCAGAAATATTATCATAAATGTAGTTTTCAGTATAAGTTTCTGAAGATGTAGCAACAATTCCAGATCTCATGAATGATCTTCCTTGGAAAGTCGAACTTGTTGATATTCCAGTCCAATCTACACTATCTGGATCTACATCAGATGATACGCCAATTGGATTATTTCCTTTAGGTGCCTCTACAAAGTGAAGTGTATTTTCTACAATGTTATAGTTTCCAGCAAGTTTGTAAACTGTTGCTCCAGGCGAATGAGATTCTAAAGGTGAACCCAATTGTGCTCTTCTAACACCAATATTATTTGTCGTTCTATTAACTGATGTGATGAACATAATTTCATCATTAACTTTGATATGATCTCTTGGATAGAAAGATGTTATTCCAGTCAGACTAATAGTGGTATCAAAAGTAACACTATTGTTCAGAACACTTGTTACACCAGATGAAACTACTGGACTTTGAATCATATTATCAACTGCCAAAAGAACCTTAGAATTCTGATTTTTTGAAGTTATGCTATGACCAGCACCAAGACCAACAGAAGTCAAATCAATAATTGATGGGGTTCTAGCTAATGCATTTTGTGCAGTAGTTGCAAATTTCAGAGTCTTATCATCTGGTGCAATAACATAGAGTGTAGATGGAAGTTTATCTGTAAGTCCAATTCCAGGAACAGAAATTGTAGAAATTCCAATGCTACTTGTTGTCCCTGCTCCAGGTGAAGTGTAAGTAACTTCTTCGCCAGTAACAAAGAAGTGATTTACAATAGATATGGAATCGGTATCTACATCTACAATTGCAGGATTGCTTCCATCAAATGGTCTATTGAATATCTGCAGTCCATCATGCTTCAGACCAAAGGCAGTCTTAACATCAAGAAGTGATCCAGTGTAGAATCCATTATTAAAGTGGATATCTGCATTGTTGAGATCAACTCTATATGGAGTATTGACAGTGAGATCATAAATTCTGGTCATCAGACCAAATACTCTAACCTGGACCTCTGTGTTCACATTTGGAGTATATGTAAGTTGGAATTCATTTGATGCAGTATTAATTCCAACCTGACCAATAGATGATCCTGTAGAAATGTTGGCAAATTCTACAAAGTGTGAATCTGCATAAGAATTTCCATAAACACTAACAACTTCAAACATTTCGTGACTATTATTTGTCAAATCCTCTACAGAAACAATATAATATTCTGAGTCATATGGAGAAGAGAATGCATCAATAACTACTGGAACTGGAGAAGTTGTTGCTGCTATAGAAGTTTGTCCTGAATGCAGAATACCATTGTAGAAAGTTATTGATCCAAGACCACTAGATGCTGTATTTGCAATAGAAATGGATGATGTGTTTGCAGTAATTGCAACTCCTACACTTGGAATGAAATCTACAAGAACATTTCCACCACTAATATATGCATTAAATGTTCCAAACCCACTAGTAGTTTGCATATCTGCATATTCAAGTAATTGGACATTTGATCCATCATGGATTATGTTCAACTCACTTGATGAATACTCTCCATTTTCATCTCCAAGGAGAACTAAATGCTTGGATGATCTATATGAAGTATCAATTTGAATGATATTTGTAGTTGCTCCGGCAGAAACATTTGCTTGAGATGAGGAGATATTGACTACATCACCTAGAGTAGTTGTGCCTACACCTACAATGTCATTCAGAGTGGAGAATGAAACTGTAGTGGTATAGTATGAATTGTATTCATACGAGTTTGGATAGAATAATAAGTTCCAAACAGATCCACTAACACTATAATCAAAAGAACCAAGGGGTGATACTGTTTCTACAGATCCATACTCCTGCACAAATGCTTCATTATTTCTTTGAAGAACTGTTACAACATTAGCTTGTCTCCTATCAAACAATACTTGATCTTGAACAAAGGTGAATATCTTATTATAAGTATGATTTAAAGCATAAGATGCTACTGTACTGAAGTTTGTGGCTCTTGTTGTGCTATTGAACTCACCACTAATATCATCAATAGAAAGTGCTCTATTTCCAACAGATTCGAGATAATCAGATAAAATTCTATTTTCAAATACAATTTCAGTAGAAACAATATTGCCATCAACATTGATGGTCCTTTCTCCTACAAAATCAAAATCATAGAAGCAGTTTAAACTTGCTTCACCAATAATATCTACAATTATTTCTGTAGCAGAGTCTTTTGGTTGAGCAATTGCTTGTGGTTGATCTTCAATACTTTCTACAACATAATCTGCAAATTTAGCAAATCCGCTGGTGTGATTGAGAGCACTTACTGAATCATTCCAAATTTCATATGGAACTTTAGATTTCAATGAATATGAAAGATTCTGATAATATTCATTATTTGGAATTCTTTGGAGGTTGTTGTTCAAGAACCCAGAATTTGAATGCCATCCACTAACAAATGTTGATCCAGCACCTGTAATAATTTCTGCATTGAAATCAATTTTACTTTCAACTACACCCTGAGTATTAGAACTTTCACCTATCAATGTACTTCCAACTGTAAATTCTTTTACGGTACTAATTACCAATTGCTCACTATTGGGATTCCATCTCTCAACAACTCCAACTTTAGTTCCACTTCTAACTGTTTCACCAATAAAGAAATTGTTCTTTTTCAATGAAACATCAAAAATTGGAAAGTCTACTTCAGGGATTGCCCTTCCTGCAGAATTTGTAAAGTCCACATTTCCAGGTATTTCTGTTCCTGAAAGTGATGATGCTAAACTATATTCAAACCAAGCTCCAGATCCACCAAGTTGACTATCACTATTTGTAATCTCAAACAATTCATATCCATAATTCTGTGAATTGTATCCTTTTCCTGTAGATCCAACTCCAACACTTAGATTTTCAATCAGAACTCTTGAACCATTTCTAAATCTGAAATCTTGGGCATCACTAAATGTGGATGCCAAATATATTCTAACAACCTTTGTAGATGAATTATAGATTACAGATGAAATTCCAACTCCATTTGAATTTTGAGTTGGGATAATTCTTGGAGTTACATTGTAGAGACCTGTTGTATTCTTGAGAATAGTTACTTCGGTATCTCCAAGTTTATAATCTACATCAAGTTCATTTAACAATCTGTTACTATATCCATCAAGAACAGTCAATGTTGGTGCTACTAAGTAATTCTTTCCACTTGATGTAATTCCTATTCTATCAAAAGATGTAAGAGATTGAATTTTTAATAACTCTGGAAGGTTTGCAACTGCTCTTACAGTTTTATCTGTGGGCAAATCATATCCAATATCTTCAAATTGATTGGAAAGAATATTTCCAATACTTCTACTTTCTGCATAAAGAATTGCTCCGCTACCAACTCCACTTCTGACTCCAGTTATTGTTGGCAATTCTCTGTAACCATTTCCACCATTCAGGACACTGACTTGATGAATTGATCCTAGAGTGTTTCTGGAATCAGTAATATATGATGATGAGGAGTTTGATCTATTATACAGAAGAGAATCTGGTTTTTGTGAAATATTATATTGGAAAGATGTTGATCCTATTCCGCTTATAGTGTGAACACCATCATATTGTGTCCTAACTACATTGATACTGTTATATCCAGATACATCTTTATCTGTTGAAATTCCAGACTTTATGCTAGTAATGAGATCAATATTATCCAAATCAAACTTATAATAAAGATTTGTTGGAACACTATCACTTACTTTTAGAGTAAGATTTGCATTTGCATCTATTCCTGGTCTACCAGTCTTAATTACTTCAAATACATCAGTTTTTCCTGATGTAAAGAATATATTTGAATAGTCTCTATCTGTATAGAGATTCATATCAAAAGCTGAATAATTTGATCCACCAGAAACAAACCTGAGTGATGAATCTGAAAGGTCAAATTTCAAAGAGTTATTTCTCTTTATATTGACTATTGGATTTATCTTTGCAAGAGTTCCTAATGAGGCACTGGTTATGTTTACAAAATTTGGATTTTCCAAATTAAGTTCATATTTATTTCTTACCAATCTAACTTTAGTATCATTAAATGGAACTGTATAGTAAATTCCCTCATTCACAAGACCACCAGATGGAGATGATGAAGTGTGAATGACCTTATCTCCAAATTCAAAATACTTGTCTGAAAATTCAATATAATTTTGAGTTACATTAACATTGAGTGCTGTAAATGATCTTGGATTAAATACAATTCTTCCATTGTGGTCATTGTATTTTACAGTTACAGTTACAGTGTCTGTTGGTTTGACAGTTACATTTACCCTATCTCCTCTCTTCAATCCGTGAGTAGATGCTGTAGAAACAGTAACTCTATTTTGAATAAGTTCTCCAGTAATCACATTTGAAAGATTTGTCTTAAAGCTGTGAGTATCACCCACTCCAACGCTAGTGAAGTAAAGAAGACCAGTAGTTGTATTGACTCCAATATAAGAACCAGTTGAACTAAGACCAATTTTATGTGTCCCAATTCCTAGAATATCTTTTGTAATAGGAACTGCATAAAGTGAAGAGAATGCTAACAGATTTGTGTATGGAGAAGTTAACTTTCCATCCCAAGCTTGAATCGTTGATCCTCCATTTACTCTATATGAAACTGGATCATTCAGATTCAGTCCATGATTTGGATAATATATTGTTTGTGGTTCAATAAATACTTGAGTCAATCCTACACCAGGATTGGAGAATGTAATTGTTGTTCCAACACCTGTTCCAAGAACAGTTCCAAGACCAACAGATTCTGATGGATCAAAATAAAGTTCTCTATTATAATTGAAGGTTTTTGTAGTGGTTATTGAACCAACATTGATGGTGAATTTTCTGGAGTTTTCATATAATGGGGCGGAATTTGTATGAGCAGTTGCAACAGTTCCATCCTGACCCCTCAATACTCTGATTCTTGAAGTTCTTTCATCTATGTTCAGTACCTTTACTTTTTCACTTCCAATAGTCAATATATCATTTTCTCTAATGTATGGGAAGAAAAGAGCACCAGAAATGTAGAAATAATCAACTTTAACAGTAGTTGCAGCGCCAACACCAAGATTTAGAATAAAATTGTCTGTTCTAAGACCAACATTGTAGTTTCCATCAAAACCTTTAAAGTAGTTTGATAATCCTGAAATGTTCACTAAATCATTAGACTTTAAGTTGTGTGGTTGTGTAGTGAGGCCAACAAAAGTATTGGAATTTCCTGAGGGTAAGAATTCTACATTATAGATTGTTGATGTTGCAACACTTACTGTGTTTATCTCTTTCCCTTTTACAGTTCTGACTCTAACATTTTCATTTCTTCCACCTGTTCCACTATTATCAAAAATGACTTTATCATTTACCTTATAGTTGATACCGCCAGTAATGATGCCTACATTTTCGATGGAACCTATTGATGCACTGGTGACATTAATGGTTTGTTCCTTTTCATCATTTGAATCAAAAATATAATCATAACCACTATATGCCCCATTAATATGGTAATTTGTTGTATTTCTAAACCAATTATTTGACTCCAAATCATATTCATTTTGATTAGATGTCAATCTGAAATTGAATTCATTTGGGACAGAATTATAAGTGTTTCCTATTAAGTAGGGGAATACTGGTCTTCTATAATTTGTAAATGGTCCAGAAGAATCAGTTGTACTATTAATTGTGGCAAAGTATGCATAAATGCCATTTGGATAATCTGGAGTTACGCAGAATCTTCCATTGTGCTCATCAAGGTCTCCACTATTTGTGAACACATAATCTTCAACAAAAAATCCTAGTGGGAAAACGGAACTTGATGGTCTATTTGATGGCAATGCTGAAATTAATTCATACCCAGGCTGCATTTCTTTGACAAATCCAGATCCACTTGCAACTGTAAATCCATATGGACCATAAATTGGATTACCATCATATGCCCATCCAATAATTGGTGAGTGGTATTTGGATACCAATTCTTTGTTAGTTATTGTATCAAAATCTAAGTCTGGAGTTCCATATAATGTATTATCCTCTTTAGTTCCTGAGATTGCATATGTTGCTTCTCTAAGAGCTCTTGGGGCGTAAATATGTGCATACTGAAGATTTTCATTAGAAATGTTCTCTTCAAGGAATCCATCATCCGTTTGAATCTTGTTGAAGTTTCTCTCAAATAGATTGATATTCCACTCAGAAATTTTACAATCAATTGTTGCCTCTGATCCAGCAGGGACAACAAGAATGGATGTCTTATTTGGAACATATCCTGCTCCTTTTTTTATTACCTTAACTTCTACTATTGAACCATTTTTTATAACTGGTGTCAAAGTAGCATTTTTTCCTGTAGAACTTATGATTCTCAAATCAGGCGGAGCATTATATCCATCTCCTCCAGAATTTACAAGAACGTCTGTAATTTGACCATTGGCATCAACTACTGGAATCAGAACAGCATTTTTACCACTGAATAATGTGACAACTGGTTGCCTATCAAAGTTTAGAATCTCAGATGCACCATAACCAATACCACCAGAGGTAACATCTATTGAATCAATTTCTCCTCTGAATACTGGGATAACCTTACAAGAGAAGTCTTGCCCTGCTCTTGTAGAAACTCCAGTTACACCTTCAATAGTAACTGCTATTGGTTTGTAATTGAATGATCCATTACCTTGTGATTTGATATTTGCCAGAACATTATTATCATAGTAATAGTCAGTTGTGGTGTTTCCAGAACCAACTTCTACAAGAGAAAACTTATCATCATCAATTTTTATAACATAGTAATCTTTTGATGTAGATATTCCTTGAATTGGTGTTCCTGTTGCACTATATCTTACTATTTCTTTTGAAGAATAACCATGATTATAGATTGTAACTTGATTTGCAGAAGTATTAATTCCTACAATTTTTCTTTGCTTATTCTCATACCCAGAACCTGGATTAGTTACAACAACACTAGTTACTACATTCTTTTTATTTGTTGATTTAATTCTCTGAGATCCAGTTCCATATCCTGTTAATGCGACTGTATTAATTCCCAGAACGGAATCATCTTCACTCTTATAAAGTTTAATTGTTTTACTATCTACAACTCCAACATAATAAAATGCATTGGTAGATAGACCACCCACACCCTTCTGTCCTTCAGAAGAATATATTACTTTTTCATTATCTCTAAATTTATGGAAAGTTCCAAATCCAATAGTACTACTGCCAAGGCTGACATTTGAGAATGATGGATCTGCATAGAAAGAAACACTGTGATCAACAGCACTAATTCTTACTTCTGCAGATGCATCTTTTCCATTTCCCCCAGAAATTTTTACAAATGGTTTGTTTTGGTAATCAAATCCAGAATCCAAAACATCAATTCTTTCTAATTGTCCCCTAACAGCAACAATACCGGTAGCACCAGTTCCTACAGAATCAGAAATTCTGAGTAAAGGTGGATTGATGATATCATATCCACTTCCTCTATTAAATACATCAAAACCTTTAATATCTCCATAGATTACTTTATTTGGAGACTTATAGTTTAGGATTTCAACTCCATTGATTAGAATACCAGTGAAACCTGGTTCTGTATGATAAAAACCACTCTTATTTACTGGAGCACTGATATTTCTATAAATTTTTTGTGGTTGGAATGATTTATTATAAAAATTATAGTAAGTGATAGTATTATTTGATACTGTTCCACTTAAAACCAAATATGTATTTGAAAATAAATCTGATCTACTTCTTGCCAACTTAAACGAATTTGGATCTAGGGTTCTTACAAAATAAACACCCTCATCAACATTAGAGAATTTGCTCTCAGTTTCTACTACAATAATATTCCCATCTGGGGTAGTTGTATTAGTTTTTGTAATACCTGGTTTATAATATACAGAATCGCCTGTTAAAAATCCATGCCCAGGAGAAGAAACAGTTTCCCCAGAATATGTGCCATTTAATGTTATGGATTTATTGTATGGATTAGTTTCAATGGAATCATAATTTGGAATTGAACTGGATGCTATTAAAAGATCATTATTGAACTTAGAATATATGTTTTGAACATTTGCAATATACTTTTCAAGATATGAATAAGTAGAAGAATTTGGTCTAAGAGTTTGATTTTCAATGGTGTACTCTAAAGAAGTATTGACCAAATTGTTCAACTTAATAATGAAGGAAGTTGAAGAAAGAACAGAAATGACTGATCCCTCTGTACTACTATTTGCCTCCTTAAGAAGCAAACTATAACCTGGTTTAGTAAATTGAGTTTCGTAAGTTGTTATAGTATAAGTTCTTTCTGTAGAATCAACTAATACAACACTTCTAACTTTCCAATTAGTCTTAATATTGAGATTCCAATTTTTTGTTTTTTCTGATATAGTTTCAATACCTAAAGACTGAACTCTGACAGTATCATCCTTTTTAAAATAGTAAGTTGGTTCATGTAATTTCAGTTCTTTTAGAGTAGACGCTATTCTAACCTGAATCTGATTATCAGTACCAGATCCAACATAAGCATAAGCAAATTCATTCTCTCTAATATTGGTTGTTTTGCTAAGATTAGCACTGATTCCAGATACATTAAAGAATTGATTGTCACTCTTTCCATTATAAGAGAGTGTAAGAATATTATTGTCAATATCTGTTGTGATAAGACTTCCACTTTCTGCAAATCCTACAGTTGAATCTACATCAATGATTGTTGATCCAACAGATACTGAGTTTAGTATTTTTGTCTTACTATTTGGTCTATAGTCACTAAAGATGGATCCTCTAACATCAATATCTCTCTGGTAACCAAAATCTACACTAACTTGATAATACTGTTTATCGTTATATCTAACAGGTCTAACATTACTTACAGATCCTCTTGCACCAGTAGAATCTTGGAAGAGTGTTCTATTTTTTAGATCTAATGGATCACCCTGAATTGTTTCTACAACATAATCTTTTGTTACTTTATAATTTGCATTCGATGGTCTAATCAAAAAATCACTTGGTTTTATGACTTCTACATCTTCACCATAAAGAGCACGGAAAAGAATTTCAAAGGATTGATCTGTTCCCTTTGAACTATAGAAACTATCTGCATTGAAAATGAAATTTCTTTGATCCAATCCAGAATAGAGAGTTCTCTCGCTAAAACCAGGAATAAATTGTCCCTTAAGTTTTTTGAAAAACTCCTGAAGAAAAAGTATGTTGAGATTATAAATTGACGCACCACTAGTGTGTTCATCCACTTCAGAGGTGGAAAATACCAACTCATCTGGTGTATTTGATCCAGTGTATGATGTGACTGCACTGAACCCCCTTATACACCCCTCAAAGGTAGTATCTGTCTTATATTCATAGTAGATTATCTCATCATCAATTTTAATGAGACCATCTCTATCAGGGAATCCAACTGTAAAGTTTCCAGCTGCTCCAGTAGATATGCTGGTATCTATGTAAGATACATCTGCAGCAAGCGTCGTTGAATTCTTAAGGTTGAATAACTCATCAACCTTTACATACTTGTCTATGTTTTGAATAAGATCATATGTTCCACTTTGATATTCTTGTGAAACATAATACTGCTCTAAAAACTCAACAAGGAGAGGAAAGTCATCTCTTACAAAGTCAGGGATCTGACTTGCAACGATGTCCTGGAACTTGACTCTATCTACTGCCATTCTTTATTATCTAGTGAGAGATCCGTTTGAATAACTGGAGGTTACTTGGTAGTTACTACCTGATGAATCATTGCCAGAAGCAATGTTGTCAGCAATCATATCTACTGTAGTGTTATTAATATCTAGCTGCAAATAAAGATCCTGTAATCCAATAACATCATTAGAATATGGAGTTGAAGATATCTCAATAAGTGGGACACTTCTTGTCACTTTAGTTGAAATTACATTGATTGGATTGAGTCTAATTTCACCCTTTACATAATCAATTGTGCCAATGGATCTCTTTACCACTACTGGTTCAGTTGGAGAATTCAGTTTGAATAAAAAGATTGTGCCAGTTCTTAAATCAGAATTTGGCAAATCACCAAGATAAACAATATCATTAATACCACTTACAGTAAAACCAGATGATTTGATGTTGAAACCAGATTCATTATCTACATGGAACCTGTTACCAAAACAAATTTCATACTCTGCAAAATTATTCAGAACAGGAGCTAAATCCCTTCTGATACTAACTGTTGTAATATCAGAAGTGACGGACTCATGACTATCATCAACAATCTTCAGGAACTTACTGTATTTAAACTTAGCACCAAACTTATTTAACTCAGTTGAATTGGCATAGTTTGTGATGTTGTCTCTGATCAGAGTCCTCACATAATTTGAGGAAGGAGCAAGGTTTGTATTATAATATGCCTTTGTATTTGTCTCAATATACAGGTACTTCAAGTCAACAATTTCAGAAACAATACCTGCAACAGAATATCTCTTAAGTGAATTTGTAATATTTTCTTTAATACTATCTGGGAGATATACTCCATTGTAAGGTTTGATGCTGATGAATACCTTTCCATATGCAGGAGGATTTAAATCTTCACCACCAAATACAGAAACTGAACTTGTTTCTGGATAGATTGTAGGAATCAATGCTTCATAATCTGATGCAGTAACTGCTCTATTTTGAGAAGCATAGATTTGAGTAGAATATTTCTTGATAGAATCTACAGACTCAATTAATTTTCCTCCAAATGATGGAGAAATAGTGGTTATGAGTGAAATACCACTGGTAACTGGAGTACCATTATTATCTAAAATTCTGCCAGTGAATTTGAAACTAGTAAGATTATTTGCTTCTTCGCCACTAGTTACTACATAACTAACTTCCACATAGTTTGGTTCCTGAAGTTTTTGTCCAAAAACACCATCTCCAAACAAAACTTCATATCTTTCATTAGCAATTTCCTGAAGGAAATATACTGGTGTTGTTGATGTAACATCAAACAAACTATCTGCTCTTCTAAACTTTCTCTGAACAGTTGATGTTTGTGAGTCCCTTACAATGACAGTGAGAAGTGATGTATCAATTCCCGGGTTATTGAGCGTAAATCTTTGATTTGGGTTTCTTGAACTTACTGTAAATGGTTGAGTAATATATGTGCCTTCGTACACATCAATATCATTGAAATATGCTATTCCAGTGGAGTCAACTGGAACAGTGATATCTGATGGGATTGTAAAATTATAACTACTATTTGTTATATTGCCTCTGTTTGTTGTACTTACAACAAGACCTGCCTTTAATGTAAGTGTAACTGCAGTAGTATTAGATACATCAACAGAAAAGGAAACAGTTGCAGTAGATGCCTTTCTGGATCTAGGAACATATCCAATATTTCTTGCAAGAGAGACTACATTCTCTCTGAGTGTAGCGCTATCAAGGAACACCTCATTAGATACCATATTGGCATTGTATGAGGTGATGTATGTGTTATATGCTAACACATCTATAATTGTTGAAAGGTTGGACCCTTCAAAATCATAATCAGTAAAGTTTGAATTCGCCCTTAGGTAATCCTTAATGGACGTCTTTATCTGATCAAAGTCTAAGTTGCTAAAATTTACTAAAGGCATTTACCTAGTGGGTTGCAATGCGAATGTTAATTCTTGTCCAGGAACATCTATTCCTACAATGTAATATTGGATTGTTACATCCATAGAACCTTCATCATAATTAGGTGCTACTAATACTTCAATCAATTCAACTCTTGGTTCAAAATTTCTAACTGTATTAACTATTTCATCACGAATTACAGTAGCAGTAAGTTTATCAATATTCTCAAAAAGAAGACCATTTACCCTAGATCCAAGAGCAGGGTTAAATGGTCTCTCACCTTTTTGTGTCAGAATAAGATTACGAATAGAACGTGCTATAGCATTTTCATTTGTGATAGCGATCAGATCGTCATTCAGGGGATTGACCTGAAATGAGGCACTAATATCCTTGAATCCTTTACTGATCCTCTCAACTGGCACTTTGTTACAAGAATACTCACATTATTTATTACACTAAAATTCAGTTAGAGGAATTGGTTCTGTACCATATTCCCAGTCATCATAATCTTCATCATTACGAATCTTTTCATGCAAATCTCTTTGAATTTTAAAATCATGCTTCTTTGGTGTCAATTCATCATTAGCAATTTCACGAAGCATCTTACCAGAAGGATTTGTATCATAGTCTGTAATTAAATTCTTTGTTCCCCATCTCTCATACATGTAGTTGGGGTCCCTATCTGGATTTGGGTTCATTGCCATCTGTCTTCTCCTATGAAGGTTGAACAGAACTTTTATAAAGGCGGTTGCTATCGCCTATAAAATCCAAAAACCAAGTCTATGATAATCTCTATCTTTAATATATTTGTATTTACTCAAGTCTTCATCAATAAACTCTTCATGATCCCATACTGGAATAGCAACACTATTTCCATATCTAAAATCAGGATTTCTACGAAAATGCACTTCTATTAATTTACCATCTATAAATTCACAATTGATCCATTCATAATCACCAATTAATTCATGAAGTATTTCTGGAAAGATTATATCACGTTCTACCTTATACCACTTAGACCATTTATGAAATGGATCATATTCCTTACGTTCGCCCTTTACTATTAATTCAGGAACTCCATAATGAAAGTCTACTGATAGATGTTCACCTTCAAATATTTCACACCAAAACTCACCAGGATGTAAATGTTCAGTATCTTTTTCTAAGTACTCTATACGAGTAAACCGCCCCATACCCATAAAGTTTTGAGATGGTCTGATAATATAAAAGTCAGGTCTAGGAACTTCCAGTCCAGCAGGACCACAAGTATAACCTAAAACCTGACTTAAATGTAGTTTATTATAAACCCACAGATCTTTGGAATTAATTGAATTCCACTCTTCAGATACTGTGAGATGATACATGATTATTTTCCTTGACCACGATATCTTTTCTTTTTACCATTACGAGATGTAGCACTCAGTAATGTACGTGAAGAACGCCCTTGACGAGTTTTCTTTGGCGCGCCTGGTTCAAAAATAGTTTTGTTAGATCCACCTTTTGCCATAGTTTTCTCCTAATTAAATTACACGCATTTTTTCATGACCAACACGAATACGAGGATCACACCAGATATCGTATCCAGCTTCAATTGCATCAAGACAGAATGAAACATCTTCACCACACATGTCTTGTACTGCACCAGATTCAAAGACTTGCATCTTAGGTGCAAACCAAGGATACTTCATCTTCTCATTCTCAAATACACCATTCTTGATCATTACCCAACCAAATCCAGTGTAATCAACAGTAAATGGTTTAGTACGCTTACTAATGCCATCTACCATTTCATGATTCATCACACCACCATTATTACGGAAATCATCTTCATCTAACCAATGTGCAACTGATGTAGTACGACCATCTTCTGTACTATACCATCCAGCAACAATTTCTTTCTCCTCACCTTCTTCATTGATAGCAAGGTCACAAAGTTGCCAGAACTTCTCTGTAGTAAAAACAATATCACTATCAATCCATAATTGATAATCATAATTCAGTTTACCATCCCAAGGAATTTGATCAGGACCCCTTAATACATTAGCACCAAGACACTTACAACGTGCAAAGTTCACCATTGAACTATAGTCTTGACTGATCTGAATACTCATTCCATTCTGTACCATATCAAAGCACAATTGGACAAAGTTCTTCAGAAACGTAAAGGAGCATCCGCGACCTGGTAAACAAAATACAATACTCTTACCTTTCATTCGCTCCTTGATGGCATCATAATCCCAATCTTCCTTTTTTTGTGTCTTGGGAGTTGCCGCCTTCACAGTAAATCCTTTTGCCATTCTTTGAAATTACTCCATTTCAATTTTCATTATACCTGTCTATGTATTGTAAGTCAATAACTGCTTGAACATACTTCTTCCTTCTTTGGGAGATTTACTGCAGTGTATGATAGATCTTCTTTGCTATATCCATTGCTAAGAAGTTCTATCATATTGCAGAGCATTGCCCAGTGCTCTTGAAAACTTTCCTCACTCAGAGAATGATATAAACACTTATCCTTTAAGTATATGTGATATATCTTGTTGTCAACCTTTTTAGACATAAAAATTTTTTGGAAATTTTTTTAAGGGATCTTGGTAACCCTTTCAGAATTATATATGGTTCCCTCTTTGTAAACCTTATGGAGGGTTTTCAGTACCTGGGAAATTTTTTATTAGAGAGATATCACGCACTCAAATTGTCACCTCTGTAGGTTAGGGTAGTTAGTGATTTTCGATAAGGGGGGGTAATAACTTATAACACGCTTGGCAACCCACAAGGCATCAACAAACGGCAAAAAACACTGTCCTTTTGAGATACACATAAGGGGCACACATGGCACCCCTCACTGTATCTTACTGTGTCCCTGTTAGTTTACAGTTCCTGAATCATTTCACTGAGTTCAATGACGTTCAACTTAGGGTCATTCCAGTTAACACCATCAGGGGTAGAATCTCTGTTGAGACTAACTGCTTCCAGTGCATCTACGAAGTCCTGATAATCATCACACTGCAGAGCAATGTCATAATAACCTTCGTCATTTTGAATCCAGAGACTTACATTCCAGGTCTCATAATTCGTCCAACCATTATACTGAGTGCTGGTCAGATCTTGCTGGTAAGTAACAGTCATGAATTGGTGTGTCTCTTATACTACTGGAACACTTTAGAGGTAACTAACTTTAATACCTCAGAAGTTCACAGGATCAAGAGTAGGCATTGCAATGGAAATACAAGTGTCATGTTCAATTACCTCTGCACTGTTAGTATCAA
>Ga0099848_1000145_pt1 | contig 29655 bp, 42 predicted proteins | sample CB_VirMetaG_3_FD_78179 | JGI IMG/M metagenome (GOLD analysis project Ga0099848, IMG submission 78179) | Freshwater to marine saline gradient viral communities from Chesapeake Bay - CB_1508_1S Viral MetaG | ecosystem: Environmental > Aquatic > Marine > Coastal | place: USA: Chesapeake Bay...
ACAGGATTGCAGATGATTGATTTAATATTAATAAGTTTATTTATCTATTGGTTGGGGTTGGTTATGAACAACTAAGAGTTGTATCAAGGTGCGACAATTTGGCAGAAATATTTATTGTTTTATTATCCCACTTTGATAAGAGTTAATGGTCAAAGTTAAAACTAAATGAAAGGAAGAACAATGACACAAATAACTAAAACAAAAGTTAAGCGAGTGACTAAAGAAATGATGAAGTCATTACTTAACTATGGAATGTTTAGTGAAACGATTAAAGAATACACTAAACAAAATAAGTTAATGAAACCAGAATACTTAAGTTGGTTTGATGACTTAAAAACAAATCTTATTATCTTAAAGACTGATGTAATGGGTAATGGGTTTGAGGGCTTTGCTCAAAAGATTAATCGTAAATCAAAACGATTTGATGTGACTTCTTTTAAAGAGAAGTATCCTGACATCTATGAGCAGTTTTTAATTCCAAGTGAAAGCATGGAGTTAAAAGTTGAGTACAAAGTTGCGGGGGGTGTGAATGTCTAATCTTATTAAATTTGTACAAACTCAATTAGACAATCGAGTGAATAGTGAGATTGAAACTACTGACAATGTTAGTACAGCTTTGAATTATCAATTCATGTACAAGCAAGTTGAGAGTGCAATCGAGGAACTAATCATCAAATATCCTAACGATCCGATTGTGAATGAACTTAAACAAAACCTAGTTAGGAACTTACGACCTATCCTTGAACTAATTCAAGGCGGTCAAGACTTCAATCAATAGTTGAATCGAGGGGCGGGTATCACCCGCCCTTCCCTACCATCTCCACCAGCATCACCAACCAGCAGGATCGATAGAGATCCTAGATATAGTACAAGCATATAACAAAAACCCCAAGATATTGATCACGCCTACAACCTTTGATTGTAGCTGGCGTTTGGCTATAAAACGTAAGTTTGACACACGTATGGAATATAAAATTATTCTAGGATATATTAAAAGGGGACCCATGGAAAAAGAACTTTTAACTACAGAACAACTTCGTGTTGAAGTGGAAAAAAAATGGATTCAACACATTAAACTTTGTCAGGATAATTTTTTATATTTTGTAAAAAATGTTTGGCCTGATTTCATTTGCAGACAAGAAAGGGATCCAAAAAAATGGGGCCACCATCAAATTATTGCTAATGAATTTACAAAAATATCTACAGAACGAAAAGGGAGGCTCATTATAAATATGCCTCCACGACATACTAAATCTGAATTTGCATCGTATTTATTTCCAGCATGGATGATAGGGAAGTTTCCCAAATTAAAAATTATGCAAGTTTCTCACAATGCGGAACTATCTGCTAGATTTGGTTCTAAGGTTCGTAACTTAATGGATTCTCCAGAGTATAAACAAATTTTTGGTGATGTGAAATTAAGAGAGGATTCCAAAGCAAAAGGTCGTTGGGAGACGAATCATGGTGGTGAATATTATGCTGCGGGTGTTGGTGGTTCCATCACAGGTCGTGGTGCGGATTTATTAATTATTGATGATCCACACACGGAACAAGATGCTTTATCGGATTCCGCTATGGAACGAGCATATGAGTGGTACACTGCTGGACCAAGACAACGTCTTCAACCAGGTGGTTCCATCTTGGTAGTTATGACTAGATGGGCTGAAGATGATTTAACAGGTAGATTAATTAAAGCTCAAAAAGAACCTAAAGCAGATAAATGGAAACAAATTTCTTTTCCAGCTATTTTATCTAATGGTACTCCTGTGTGGCCTGAGTATTGGGAACTAGAAGAATTAGAAAAAGTAAAAGCATCCTTACCTGTACGAAATTGGTCAGCACAATATATGCAAGAGCCAACTTCAGAAGAAGGAGCTATTTTAAAACGAGAATGGTGGAAGCCTTGGAAAAAAGGTTTACCATCGTTAACTGCTGTTATTCAATCTTATGATACTGCATTTAGTGCAAAAGAAACTGCCGACTATTCTGCTATTACTACATGGGGAGTTTTTTATCCTGTAGAACATGGTGGACCAGCTTTAATGTTATTAGATGCTATGAAAGGTAAATATGATTTCCCAGAATTAAAAGCAGTTGCTTTTGAACAATATAAATATTGGGAACCTGAAACAGTTATTATTGAAGCTAAAGCTTCTGGTGAGCCACTAGCCCAAGAATTTAGACGTATGGGTATTCCTGTAATACCCTTTATGCCTAGTCGAGGTAGAGATAAGCATACAAGGGTTAATGCTTGTGCACCTGTATTTGAGGGCGGATCTATTTGGTATCCAGAGGGGGAAATGTTTGCAGATGAGGTTATTGAGGAATGTGCAGCTTTTCCTAATGGAGCTAATGATGACTATGTTGATAGTACAACACAAGCCGTGTTAAGATACAGGCAAGGTAATTATGTAGAATCTCCTACTGACTATAAGGAAGATCGATATGATTATCCTGGAAAAGAATATAAATATTATTAAGGAGATTACTATGGCAGACAAAGACGAAATGTATAAACAATTTGGTAAATTACCTTTAGCTAAAGATTCTAATACTGATACTTCTACATTTTTAAAAAGAAGATTAACTTTATCAGGAGTTAAAAGTAAAGATTCAAAATTAAGTTCTGAAACTTCTGAATTTCTAAAAAGAAGATTAACGCTATCAGGACCAAAATCAGCTTCGGTATTAACTAAAGTTATTAAAAAAAGTCCTATTGGTAAAGCGGTTGATACTGTTATTAAAGTCGGCGCGGGTGTTGGTGCTGGATACGAATATGCAAAATCTAAATTCAAAAAAGATGAAGTAGAAAAAGATGAAGTAGAAAAAAAATCATCAGGTGGAATGATTATCGGTAAAGGTAAGGATTACATCAAAGATTTATTATAATGAAAAAATTAAAAGTTGAAAAAGCTTTCATTGGAAAATTTATTTCTCAATTTCCAGACATATTTAGTAAAGTTACGAATACTGGTGTAATAGGTGGTAACAGTGCTACTTGGAGTAAAGACAAGATGGCTAACTTAAGTAAATATGCACCAAATTCTTACGGTACTGGAGAAAAAAGTACAGGACAAAAAATGACAACCTTAAGTAAAGGTGGTATGCTAAAACAAGGAAAACCAAAAATAGCTATGAAAGGTTGGAAATAATGGCGAAAAAGAAAACTAAAAAATCACAAATGGAAGCTGATATTGAAATTTATCAAAACGATAGAACAAAACCTCTTCCTAAAGAAGCGTACGAACAAGAAGATCAAGAACTTAGATACGAGAATCCTGAACCTTCTATTGAACAATTTTCATGCGGTGGCATGGGTAAAGCTTACAAAGGCGGCAAGTTTATTGGCTGTAAGTAATTTATGGCTGAGGACTTTTCTAAAATAATAGAATCCGTTGATGGAGTAAGTCCTTCCCAACAAGACGTTAAACAAGTCGAAGAATATAAACCATCTTCTCTCCCTGGGTATGTTGCAGGAGCAGGAGTACTAGGTGGCCTTGGAGCGTTAGTCGCGGGTCGTGTTCCTGGACTCAAAACTCTTAGTCGTATTGCCTCTAAAACAAAACCCATACCTCAAGCACCACGGATCACGGAACCTGTTGTCTTAGATAAGGTGGATGAAATCATTACTGTTGTTCCTACCAGAATAGATCGAGCTACAGATACTATCAAAAGTGCAAAACCCATGTATTTAAAAATCATGGATGACTTTGAGAAAGTAAAACAAACAAGTATCCAACAACCTCTAACGATGGGTGGAACTAAAGGACGATTTGGATCTGCTTTATATGATTTTATTGCACAACACCCTTCAAAAAAATCTTTGAGTCCTGATGCATGGATTAATGAATTTAAAAACTTTAATCGTTTATCCGACTTTAAAGTAAATGTTCCTGGAACAAAGGTAAAAGGAAGTATTAGCAAAGAAGAATTATTTGATACCAATATAGCACGATTTAATAATCAAAATGAATTAGTAGGTGGTTTTTTAAAAGTAGCACAAGAATCCAATTTACCTGTATCTAAATTAGATTTATTAAAGTTAGTAGAAAAATCTCCTGCAGCTAATTTAAAAGTAAGACGATTTAGTCTTCCTAGTCAAATGGCAGATGAAGCAGAGTATTTATCCGATATGGTATATCAAGGTAGAGAAGCAGCTAAACTTAAAATAGATGCACTACCTTCTACTTCACCTAATCTTAAATCGGACTTGCGAATTACCTTAAATTCTTTAACACAAGACTTTATGGAGAATTTATCTAAAACTAGTGTGAGATATAGAGAGGGTCATACTATTGCAGATTATAATTCTCCTTTGTATAAAAATAGAAACGACTTTGACAAGTTAAAAGAATTTGCAAGAAATTATAAAAACACCAATAAAGAAGATTTATTTGAACCTGGTTTTTTAGAGACACTGGAACAAAGAAGTATTGCATTGGATCGTACTCATCAAGCAGAAAAAGGAAAAGGCTTATATCCAAGATATGGTGGTCAGACAGAATATAAAATTGCAGGAGCAGAAAAATATTTTGAAGATGTTGCTTATTATCCTAACCCTATTCCTTATCGTAGAGATATTGATCCAGGTCATTTTGGTTCAATCAACGGAGAACCATTTAAAAATCAATTATACCACGTACGTTATGGTCAGCGTTCGTTAGAAGGCAATCCTAATAAAAAAGTATATTCCATTGATGAGATGCAATCAGATGTACAACAGAAAGCTTTTGCTAATGATCCAACTCGAGCTAAAGTAACTAATCCATTTAACACCGAAGCAGAATTTCAACAAGCAAATGTTGCTTTAGATAATTTAAAAAATCAAATGAAAGTAATTGCAGATAAGGGAGATAAGATTACCCAACAAGATACGGTTAACTATTATAAATTATCTCAAAAGTTTGATGAGTTACGAGCAAACACTATTAATGCTTCTAACATTGGAAAAAAAACAAGTCAGTATACGGATGGCTCAACACCTTACATGCCTATGTTTGGTAGAGATGTATGGGGAGATCATGCATTAAAAAATGTTATGAAGTCTGCAGCAGAAAACAATGTAGAGTGGGTGGTGGTTAATCCAGTAGAACGATTACACGTTAAACGAAATGTGGGATCCGATACTTTTGGTAAATTAGGTAACTGGGAATTTTATGGTGGTGTAGATGGTATGGCTGGAAGAAAAGGATTGAAAGCAACTTCAGATGAAAGAGGAAAAATATTAACGAATCCAAAACAAACAGCTGTTATTCCAGAACGAATGAAACAATTAGCTAAACAATACAATACAGAAGCAAAAACAATTCGAGTATCTTTATCAGATCCTAATAAACCATTTAAAGTGATAAGAGATACAGATTATGATAACGCAACGATTAAAAAATTAGGACTTAACCCTAAAACTGTAAATGAACATATTGGTGCATTTAAGACTGCTCGTGAAGCGGAGGTCTTTGCAAGTAGTCACGGTGGTAGAATGACAATTATGGATAAAAATGATCCTGATTTATATTATGAGGCATTTGGTATTAAAATAACCCCTGAGATGAAAGGAACACCTTTTAAACTGTACAAAAAAGAGGGTGGGCTAGTCGTAAATTTATTTGCATGATATTATAAACCTGTTATAACAATAAGGAGATAATTATCATGGCAAGTAAAAACTTAAAAAGAGCATTAGGTATGGGCTTGGCTGCTGTTGCAGCATCAAAATTACTGGGTGCTAAAGCTGACGCAGCTAAAAAACTATTATCCTCACAACAAACTGATACAGGGGATTTTGGTGATCAAATGGTTAACGATACTGTACTAGCGCAAGGAACTAGAAAAGCAATGTTACCAATGTTACCAAAGAAAAAACCAATGGGAATTGGTCCAGCATCTATGTTAATGGGAATTGGCGAAGATGAATATGGTTTACCTGCAGGTGCTAAAAAAGGTAAAATGATTAAAGCATCTAAAGGAACAGCGGTCGTTGCTAAATGTAAATTAGGAAGAACTAAAGCTACTAAAATTTATTAATTCATGGCTGAAGTTGAAAAACAGAATGAGCTTCCAGAAGAGGAAGTAACTGCAGAAGAAGTTGATGTAGAAATTGAATCACCGACTGACGATATGGAAGTCGATGTAGAAGAGGAACAAGTTTCTCAAGAAGATTTTTATAAAAACTTAGCTGAAGATATGGACGAGCGAACACTTGGTCGTATCTCTTCTCAGTTAATGTCTGATTACAAAAAAGACAAAGTCTCAAGATCAGATTGGGAACAAACGTACACTCAAGGTTTAGATTTATTAGGATTTAAATATGCGGATATGACTAGACCGTTTCAAGGTGCAAGCGGTGTAACTCATCCTCTTTTGGCAGAAGCAGTAACACAATTTCAAGCACAAGCTTACAAAGAATTATTACCAAGTGATGGACCTGTACGAACACAAGTCGTAGGTTCACAAACTCCAGAGACAGAACAACAAGCAGAACGAGTTCAAGATTTTATGAACTACATGTTGATGGAAAAGATGGAAGAATATACTCCAGAATTTGATCAACTATTATTTTATTTACCATTAGCAGGATCTGCATTTAAAAAAGTTTATTACGATGAAATTATGCAAAGAGCAGTTGCTAAATTTGTAGAAGCACAAGATTTAGTAGTTCCTTACTATGCAACTGATTTAAAAGATTGTGAACGAATTACCCATATTGTTAAAATGGGAGAGAACGATGTATTAAAAAAACAACGAGCAGGTTTTTATAGAGATGTAGAATTAATTCCTAAACAACCTGAAGATAATAAAATTCAAGACAAACTAAATCAATTAGAAGGTGTTAAGCCTTCTGGAGAAAGAGAGTATCAATATAACATTTTAGAAATGCATATTGATTTAAATTTAGATGAGTTTGAAAATGAAAACCCTGAAAAAGAAGTTAAAGTTCCTTACATTGTAACTATTGATGAAGGTTCAGGAGAAGTTTTATCTATTTATCGTAATTATAGTCCTGATGATGAATTAATGAAACGTAAAGAATATTTTGTTCATTACAAATTTTTACCAGGATTAGGCTTTTATGGCTTTGGATTAATCCATATGATAGGTGGATTGAGTAGATCTGCTACTACAGCATTAAGACAATTACTAGATGCAGGTACTTTAGCGAACTTACCAGCAGGATTTAAGTCACGAGGAATAAGAATTCGTGATGATGACCAACCATTTCAACCAGGAGAGTTCAGAGATGTGGATGCACCAGGTGGAAATATTAGAGATCAGTTCCAAATTTTACCTTTTAAAGAGCCAAGTCAAACATTATTTCAACTTTTAGGCTTTGTTGTACAGGCAGGACAACGATTTGCAGCTATTGCAGACATGCAATTAGGTGAAGATGCTCAAAATAGAGCTGTTGGAACGACAATTGCACTCTTGGAACGTGGTTCAAGGGTCATGAGTGCTATTCACAAGCGTTGTTACTATGCAATGAGACAAGAATTTAGACTTTTGGCATCTGTTTTTTCAGATTATTTGCCTCCTGTGTATCCTTATGCAGTTTATAATGCAGATGCAGCAGTAAAACAGACAGATTTTGATGATAGAGTCGATGTAATTCCTGTTGCAGATCCAAATATCATGTCGATGGCACAAAGAGTGACACTTGCAAACGAAAATTTAAAAATTGTAATGTCTAATCCACAAATGCACAACGTAAGAGAAGCTTACAGACGAGTTTATGAAGCGTTAGGAACAAAACAAATTGATAATTTATTAAAACCAGACATTCAACCTGTTCCTGAAGACCCAGCAACAGAAAATGCGAAAGCATTACAGATGCAATTACTAAAAGCATTTCCAGAACAAGATCATGATTCACATATTGCAGCCCATATTGCATTTATTCAATCTAGAATGGTTCAAGTTAATCCTATGGTATATGCATTATTACAAGGACACATTTCTGATCACATTGCTATGAAAGCACATGGAGAAGTAGGAGCTATGATAGAAGAAAATGATCAAATGAAACAACTTCAACAACAAGATCCACAAGGTTTCCAAGTTCAATTTAATAGTATGGTTGCAAAAATAGTTGCTCAATTAACTGCAGAACTAGTTCAACAAGAAGCAGGTACACAAAAACCTGATCCTTTAGTTCAATTAAAACAAAGAGAACTAGATTTACGAGCTATGGATATGCAACGTAAAGCAATGGAATCTCAACAAGATATGGATATGAAACAAAGTGAATTTGATGAAAAGATTGATATCGAAAAAATGAAAGTCGAAAATCAAGAACAACAAGCTGAACAAAGAAGTCAACTTGCTCAAACTAAACTAGCTATACAGGCTCAACAAAATGAAGATAGGTTAGCCTTACAAGCACAACAAATGAGGAATAGAAATGCCCCTAACAAAAAAAGGTAAAAAAATAAAAAAAGCAATGGAAAAAGAATACGGTAAGAAAAAAGGTGAAAAAGTATTCTATGCATCTGCTAACAAAGGTAAAATTAAAGGTGTTGCCAAAGGTAAAAAAGCATAATGAATTATTCTAAAGGTAAAAAATTTGGACCTCCTCCTGCTAAAGGACCTTGTTCTCAAGGTTGTCCTTACAGAGAAAGTACGTCTAAAAATATTTACCCTGGAAACAACTCAATTCAATTAAAAGGTCATAAGTTCACAGGAGTAAAATAATGTTTCCATGGAGTTTATTAGGTTCTGGAATCAAAGCCGCAGCAGAAATTTATTCTAATAAGAAAAAATCTGAAATTGCTATGTCAGAAGCAGCATTGCTACATGCTGAAAAGATGAAGCGTGGTGAAATTGAATATCAAGGTAAAATATTTGAATCACAAAAATCAGATTGGAAGGACGAATTCATACTCATTGTTCTATCCTCACCATTGTTTTTATTAGCATATTCTGTATTTGCAGAAGATGAAAAAATTTCTCAAAAGTTAGATCTGTATTTTGAGAAACTACAAAATATGCCGTGGTGGGTGACTGGACTTTGGATTTCAGTGGTGGCTGCTGTGTACGGAATTAAGGCAACAGATATTATTAACACTAAAAAAGGAAAGTAATATGGAAACATTAAAAAAAATTGGAAGCATTGTAAGCATGGTTGTTTGTAAATTATTACAAGCTGTCCAATGGATAATTTGTAAGTTATTTAAAATTATCCCTTGTAAATGTGATCACGATTGCAATTGTAAAAAGTAATTGCTATTTGTAAAAAAAGATTGTATAGAATGGCTACATGAATCAATACAGATGTAGCCATTCCGAAGACTTAAATATTTTTGACGAATGTATCAAAAACTTAACTAAAAAATATGGAGTTACAATTGAAATTGGTGTACATGAAGGAGGCGGTAGTAAACGCATTATCGATGCTTATAAACAATTTCATCCTAGCGCTCTTCATTATCATATCGGTGTTGATCCTTTTGGTTCAGCTCCTTACATTCATACTGATGGAGATTTTCGAGAAAACAAAGTTGATTTTCGTTACGGAGACGAAAAACGATGGTATCTCCAAAAAGCAATCGTAGACAATCAAGATAAAAATTTTATTTTTTTATTATTAGAATCTCAAGAATATTTTAAAAGATTTTCAGACGGATACCCTATTTTTATTAAAGGTAAAAAATTTAAATTAGCTAAATATGACCTAGTTCATTTAGATGGATTACATGCTATAAAATATGTATTCGAAGAAATAGCTTTTTTTGATGATAGATTAGATGCAGGTGGTTTTATTGTCTTTGATGACATTGATAAAATTGATATGAAAGCTGTAGATAGTTATATGCAACATCTAAAATATAAAATTTTTAAAACGGGTAAAAAGAAAACAGCTTATGTTAAGTGTTAGTTTTTTCTGCACTAGAAAACAAAACTTATTAGAGATATTAACTGCTTATAGTGATATACCTGAGATATCAGAAGTATTAGTTGTTTGTTTAGAAAGAATAGAAATAAAAAACAAACCTAAAAAAATTAAACTATTACATATGCCTAAAGATTCTGATTTAGGTTTATTATCTAGATATACATTTGCTCTATCTTGTAAAAATAGATATGTTTTTATTCAAGATGATGATTTTGTGTACGAGCCTGAAACTTTAATTAGATTATTTGATCGTCAAGAACCATTAACTGGTTGTCATCCTAGATGGTATTATAATGAACAATATCAAAAACAACCTTTACAAGAAACTATGACTGCTCCTATATTATTAACTTGTGGCGTGATGGTGGATACGTGGTATTTACCAGCAGTTATTCAAGACGCTAAAATGTTTTGGGATAATTATCAAGATTGTTTTAATGGTGAAGATATTTTTATGTCTAGAGCTATTGCTAGAGCATCAGGACAAAAAGAATTTAAATTTTTTATGGATGGTTTTAAAGGACTTGATATGTCTAATCCTTTATGGGAAAAGAATGACAGTAAAAGAACCGAAATAACTAAGAAAATATATACTTATTTCAATGAATCTTGATTTAGATACACTACAAAGTATTCGACACTATATTAAAAAACGTATAGAACAAGTTAAAGAAGACTTAGTGTACCATGTAGACAGCTTTGACAAACTCCAGTATTCTAGAGGCAAACTCAATGCCTTAGAGGTATTGCTTCAGGATCTTAAAGACCTGCAGAACAAAGAGGAGAATGTCGATGACGATAGTGACACCTGATACATCTTTAATTGGTGTATCTAATTCAAAGCAACCAGCTCCTGAATCAAGGGAGATGGAAATACCTACTGACCCAGAAGGTATTCAAAAATATTTAGAAGTAATTCCAAAACCTGTTGGTTATAGACTTTTAGTTAGACCTTATTCTGGTCCTAAAAAAACTAAAGGCGGTATTTTATTAACTGACAATGCTTCTGAAACCATTCAAATGACAACCGTAGTAGGTTTAGTCGTAGCTATGGGAAACCTTTGTTATAAAGACAAAGAAAAATTTCCTGATGGTCCATGGTGTAAAGAAGGACAATTTGTAATTTACGGAAGATATGCTGGATCTAGATTCAAAACAAAATATGGTGAACACCGTATTTTAAATGATGATGAGATCATTGCTACTATCGAAAAACCAGAAGACATACTTCATCTTTATTAATTAAGGAGATAAACAATGGCAGACCTAAACGAAGAAAAACAATCTAAGATACAACCACAGGTTGAATTAGATTTAGATGATGCGAGTGAACAAGATGTTCAAGTAGCAGAAGATAATACTCCTGAATCAAAAGAACCAAATTTAAATGTTGGAGAAGTTGATTTAGGATATACAGATCACCAAAACAAACAATCTGAAAAAGCTGAAATTATTATTGATGACGGTGAAGAAAAACCAGTAAAAGTTCAACCGAAACAAGATGAAGAAAGTTTATTAGATATTTCTGAAGGTGTTCAAAAAAGAATTGATAAATTAACCAGAAAATGGCGTGAATCAGAAAGACGAGAAAGAGCGGCTTTAGAATACGCTAAAGGACTTCAAAGAAAATATGAAAATTCTGTTAAACAGTATGATACTGCTGACGAACAGTATTTAAAAGAATTTGAAGCAAGAGTAGATGCTCAAAGAGAGCAGGTTAAAATTAAACTTAGAGATGCTATCGAGCAAAATGATGCTGAAAAGATCATGGAAGCTAATGATGAGCTAACTAGGTTATCTGTTGAAAAAGAAAAAGCTAGAATTAAGATGGCTGATAGAGATGCTAGATTAAAAGCTTTACAAGAACAACAGATAAATCAAAGCGAAACTCAACCACGAACTCAGGAACAGGACATGGTTCCACCTGAGCCTAGTGTCAGAGCAAGATCTTGGGCTCAAAAAAACACTTGGTTTGGTAATGATAAAATCATGACAAACGCTGCTTTTACTATCCATGAAGACCTAGTGGGCATGGGTGTAGACGTAGAAAGTGATGAGTACTATAATGAAATAGACAAGCGTATGCAGGAAAACTTTCCTCATAAGTTTGCTCAAGAACAACAACGGAAACCCGTCCAAACCGTTGCTTCCGCTGGAAGAAAACAACAAGGACGCAGATCTGTGAGACTCACCAAATCACAGGTGGCTATTGCCAAAAAATTAGGGGTGCCACTAGAAGAATACGCTAAATACGTGAAGGAGGTACAGTAGTATGAGCGATAATAAAAGAACTTCACGCGCGGCCGAAGTAAGAACAGAAACTCGTAAAAAAGTTTGGTCGCCACCATCATCTCTGGATGCACCACCTGCGCCAGACGGCTTTGTTCATAGATGGATCAGAGTCGAGTCTATGGGTTTTCAAGATACAGCAAATGTATCGAAGAAAATGAGAGAAGGTTGGGAATTTGTGAGAGCCGAAGAGATTAAAAATCAATTAGGTGATCATGCTTACCCAGTTATTCGAGAAGGACAATACGCAGGTTTGATCGGGGTTGCTGGCCTTGTGTTGGGAAGGATACCTGAAGAGATCGTAGAATCTCGCGCTGAGTATTTTAGAAAAATTACTCAAGATAAGATACACGCGAGTGATGCCGAACTTATGAAGGAACAACGACCTGAGATGCCTATTAATATTAATAGACAATCTCGCGTAACTTTTGGTGGTGGGAGTAAATCCTAATTTTGTGACGATAACCATCCCAAAGTAAATTGTAAACTTAATAAAGGAGTAATATAACTATGGCTAATACAGCTGAAAAATATGGTCTTAGACCAGTAAGAAAGTTAGACGGATCTCCATTTATTAACGCACAAAACAGATATAGAATTGCTGCCAACTATGGAACTGCAATTTACCAAGGTGATTTGGTTCAGCCAACTGCCGCTGGTGGAATTGAGAAACATACAGGTGGAACTTCTAATGATGTTGTAGGCGTTTTTAACGGTGTATTTTACACTGATCCGACTACACAGAAACCAACTTGGAAAAATTACTATCCAGGAACAGTTAACGCTAGCGACATTGTTGCTACTGTTATTGATGATCCAGAAGTAGTTTATTCAATTGATTCTGACGGAGCGTTTGCAATCGCAGACATTTTCCAAAACTTTAGTGTAACTGACACAACTGGAAATGCTTTAACTGGTATTTCTAATGCGCAATTAGACTACTCTACAAAGGGTACATCTTCATTGTTAGTTCTTCAAGCAATTGACATTTCTCAAGAAACTGGAAATGACGCTGCTGGAATTAATGCAGACGTGTTGGTACGAATCAACAGACACTTCTACGGGTACGCTCGTGGTGGTGTGGGCATATAATATAAAGGAGATAAATTATGGCTATATCACGATCACAACTAGTTAAAGAACTAGAGCCAGGTTTAAATGCTTTATTTGGCCTGGAATATAACAGATACGACAATGAACATGCAGAAATCTTCATGTCTGAGTCATCTGACAGAGCGTTCGAAGAAGAAGTGATGCTTTCTGGTTTTGGTAACGCAAGTACCAAAGCTGAAGGTGCACAAGTAACTTTTGATCAAGCGACAGAAGCTTACACTTCTAGATACACTCATAATACAGTTGCTCTTGCTTTCGCAATTACTGAGGAAGCAATTGAAGACAACTTGTATGACAGATTGGCTTCTAGATATACAAGAGCTCTTGCTAGATCAATGGCGCAAACTAAACAAATCACTGCAGCTAACGTATTAAACAACGCGTTTAATACTGGTGGCTCTTACAATGGAGGTGACGGTAAAGCACTTTGTACTACTGACCACCCATTGTCTAATGGTGGAACTTTCAGAAATGAACTTTCTACTGCAGCTGACTTGTCAGAAACTTCGTTAGAACAAGCGTTAATTGATATCGCTGGTTTCGTAGACGAAAGAGGATTAAAGATCGCTCTACAAGGTATTAAATTGATCATTCCAAAAGAATTGCAATTTACTGCTGAGAGAATCTTAAGATCACCTTTATCTACAACTCCAGGTGGTTCAAATGCGTTTGCTAAAAACGACATCAATGCAATGATGAATATGGGAATGATCCCACAAGGCTACAGAGTCAACCATTTCTTGACTGACACTGATGCTTTCTTCATCATGACTGATGCGCCTAACGGTTTAAAACACTTTGTGAGAGCAGCTATTAAAACTGCAATCGAAGGTGATTTTGACACTGGAAACGTAAGATTTAAAGCTAGAGAAAGATACAGCTTCGGCTGGTCTGACCCTAGAGGTATCTTCGGTTCGCCAGGAGCGTAATCATATTTATACTGGGGCGTACTTTACGCCCCAGTATTTTAAAAGTATAATGGAGCTATTATGGGATACAAAAGCGATATACAAGCAACAAGATTTGAAGCTACAAGCACTACTGCTATCGTAGCACCAGCAACGAGATTAAGAGGAATTATTATTGCTTCAAGCGGTGGTGGAACTGGACAAGTGGTTTTAACTACTGGAAGCAAGACTGGAACTACTATGTTTATAGCAGATGTTCCAACTGGAGATGTTATTAATTTAAATTTTCCAGAAGATGGTATTCCATTTCCAAACGGAATTTTTTGTTCAACACTAACTAGTGTTGCTGCAGTTACTTTATTAACTGACAAATATTCAGGACCTTATTTTACTACAACTAACGGAAGTTAATGATGTTTGAGAGAATGGATCCATATGATTATTATGGTGAATATCTTGAAGAGCATACAGGACTTGGTAAAGATGTCACTGGTATAAAAAAAGGTGGGATGCCACCACGTAAATCTAAATATTTTAGAAAAACAGAATCTGGAGCAGGAATGACACAAGCAGGTGTTATGGCTTACAGAAGAAAAAATCCAGGATCAAAATTAAAAACAGCTGTTACAGAAGATAACCCTGGCCCTAAACGTGCAGCGAGAAGAAAATCATTTTGTGCTAGAAGTGCGGGACAAATGAAGCAATTTCCTAAAGCAGCTAAAGATCCTAATTCAAGATTACGACAGGCTAGAAGAAGGTGGAAATGCTGATAGCCTATGAAAATAAGTGAAAATACAAATGTGGCATTGCCACTTAGAAATTTAATATTCAAATAAACTAGATACTATTGCAAAACAATTATCTAAATTAAAAATATGAGCTGTATTTATTGGGTTTGTATGGGTTTCTGTCTATTGTTAAAAGATTGTAAATGTAATAAACTTAAAACTAATGAAACTATCAGCAAACTTTCAACTAAGTGAATTAGTTAAATCTCAAACAGCAGAACGAAAAGGAATACCAAATAATCCTTCTCCAACTCAAATTGATAATCTTAAAGCATTGTGTATAAATGTATTACAACCTATTCGTTCTCATTTTGATTCTCCTGTTATCATATCTTCTGGATATAGATCTGGTGAATTATGTATAGCTATTGGTTCTAGTATTCATTCACAACATACCGAAGGAAAAGCGGCGGATATAGAAGTAGTAGGCGTAGACAATAAGGAATTAGCGCAATGGATAAAAGACAATTTAGAGTATGATCAATTAATTTTAGAATTTTATAAGGATGGAGAACCAGACAGTGGTTGGGTCCATGTATCGTGGAACGGTAATGATAATAGAGGACAATGTTTACAAGCTATTAAACAAGAAAATAAAGTACATTATAAACCATGGTAATATCTAGATCACAAATGAGTAGACAATTAGAACCAGGACTAGGAAAGTCATGGAAAGGTAAATATGCGAAAACGATCCAAGCAACTCATGGTAAAAAAACCAAACCCTATCGCAAAAAGTCTAAGTAATAGACTATTCCAATTTAAAGTGCTACAATCTAAGAAGTTGTACAACCGTTTAAAGGAGAAGTTATACACTCTCAAAGCGGCCGCTACTAAGGATGATTAATATGGCATGTTGGAAAGGCTATAAACAGTTTGGAATGAAAATGAAGGGTGGTAAAAAAGTCCCTAATTGTATTCCTGTGAAAAAAGCAAAAACAGGATTAAGTATTACACCTTCTTATTCTAAAACTGAAGATAGATATACACAAGAAACAAACAAAAGTTTAACTTTTGGTGGTGAAAAAGGAAGCATAACAGTTAATAGACAAAAGTTTGATGTTAAAGAGTATCCAAGTGCAAGTAGTAGAATGGATACTATTTCAGGTACACGACGTATTGATGAAAAACGATCTATTTTTGGAGGTGTAGGTAAAGGTACAGGTGGCAAAAAAAGTTTTAATATTGGAGCTACTTTTTCATTTAAAAAAGGTGGAATAAAAGCTTATACAGGAAAAGCAGTTAAACAACCTACTGAAACAAAAAAAGAATTTAAAATGAGACATGCTTATCATAAACCTTTTATGGAAAAACCACAAAATGCTTATATGGGAAAATTTATCAAGCATGATTCTGTAGGTATTAAATTATCTAATCCTAGTGCTAGAGCTTATTATAAAGATTTATTGAAATAACTGCTAAAATCAGCAATCCTCTAGCTTACAACTAAAATATTAGCTATAATAAATTTGTTAACAAGGAGATTTACCATGGGAATGAAAAATTACCAAAAATCAGGCATTGCACCTAAATCAGGTGGCAAAAAAGAAATGAAGCCTAAGAAAAGCAAAAAGAAGTAAGGTTTATAAATGGCTACATCTGGTACTACATCATTTAATATCACGATTGATGATACTATTGAAGAAGCATATGAAAGATGCGGTGTAAGAACTAATTCTGGATATAACATTAAATCTGCTAGACGTAGCCTAAACCTTTTATTTTCTGAATGGGGAAACCGTGGAATTAATTTATGGAAAGTTAAATCTAATACACAAACCTTAACTAATGGAACTGCAACATATAGTACACCTAGTGATTGTAGCGATGTTTTAGAAGCAGTAGTAACAGTTACTGGAGGAACACAACAAACTTTAAATAAAATTTCAAGATCAGAATATATTGCTATCCCTAATAAAACAGATACAGGAACACCTTCTCAGTATTATGTAAACAGATTATTAAGTCCAACCATAACTTTATATTTAGCTCCAGATACTTCTGCTGTGACTAATATTTTTTATTATTATATTGCAAGAATTGAAGATGCAGGTGCTTATACGAATACAACAGATATGCCATATCGATTTTATCCTTGTATGGTTTCAGGATTAGCTTTTTACTTATCACAAAAAGTTGCACCAGATAGAATCCAAGCATTAAAACTTTTATATGAAGATGAATTAAAACGTGCATTAGATGAAGATGGTCAAAGAACTTCTGTGTACATTACACCTAATATTTATTACCCACAAGGATCTTAATGTCATACGCAAAAGGTAAATACTCACAATCCATATCTGATAGATCAGGACAAGCTTTTCCATATAGAGAAATGGTAAAAGAATGGAATGGTTCGTGGGTCCATATTTCTGAATTTGAGGCTAAACATCCTCAACTAGATCCTAAATACCATAGAGCAGATCCAGTTGCATTATGGAATGCTAGACCTCAAGATTCATCTCCTACTATTGTTGATTTGGATCCTTACTATTGGGATGGACAATTTACATCTAATGGAATGATGCCTAGTATAGATCCATTAACAGAAAATAATAAAAGACAAGTAGGAACAAGATTAGGAAAGGTAACAATTGTAATATCATAATATCATGACATACGCTGAATTAGTACAAAAAATTAGAGATTATACAGAAGTAGATAGTAATGTTTTAACTGCTACTATTATAGATGGTTTTATTAGAGATTCTGAATTTAGAATATTTAGAGAAGTAGATGCTGATTATGCAAGAGATTATGCAACTTCTACTTTTACTTCTGGTAATCGTTATGTATTATTACCAACAGATACTATTATTATAAGATCTGTAGAAGTTATTGATGGAAGTACAAGGTCATTTTTAGATAAAAGAGACACTAGTTTTATTTCTGAATATAATAGCGGAGGAGCTTCGGGTCTTCCAAAATACTATGCTAATTGGGATGATGACAACATTGTAGTTGCTCCAACTCCTGCTAGTAACTACACTATTCAGTTAAATTACATATCTACACCTCCAGCATTAAGTTCGTCTAATACGCAAACTGAGCTTTCAAAACAAGCTCCAGAACTTTTATTATATGCTTGTTTAGTAGAAGCCTATGGTTATTTAAAAGGACCAGCAGATATGTACAACCTCTATCAAAATAGGTATAATGAAGCAATACAATCTTATGCTTTAGAACAAATGGGCAGAAGACGTAGAGACGAGTATACGGATGGTGTTCCAAGAATTAAAGTTCCTAGTCCATCACCTAATACTTAAAATTAAAATTTAAGGAGAATTTTTTATGGCAATAGCACAAGCAGTATGTAATTCATTTAAAAAAGAATTATTAGACGGTGTTCATGACCTTGATACAGGTGGGGATACTTTTAAACTAGCATTATATAAATCAACAGCAGTATTAAGTGCAGCAACAACTTCATACACCACAGGTAATGAAGTATCACCTTCTGGACAATATGCAGCTGGTGGTGGAGTATTACGATCTCAACAAACCTCGGTCGCATCGGGTGTTGCAATAGCAACATTTGCAAACTTGTCTTTTACTGGCGTTACTTTGACAGCTAGAGGTGCTTTAATTTATAACTCAACTGATGCAAGTAAAGCAGTTTGTGTTTTAGATTTTGGTGGAGACAAAACAGCAACAGCAGGAACTTTTACTATTCAGTTCCCAGCATTCACAACAGCTGCAGCGATCTTAAGAATCAGTTAAGGAGTTAACGCATGACTGCGTCTCCTTGGGGATCCAATAAGTGGGGTGAACAAGCCTGGGGAGATAACGGGATAGTTGTATCTATTTCGGATGCTTACGGAGATGGTGCGTGGGGAGAATTTGCTTGGGGTGACGGTAATGCTCTTAACACTATTACCTCACAATTAAATTCTGTTACTGCAACTATCAGTGTACAATCAAACGTAACTGGAGAATCTTTAACTACTACCACTAATACAGTTAGTATTACGGCAGGTGCTTCGGTTAATTTAAGTGCCTTAACTATTTTACAAACTTCAATAGGTGATGAATTACCAAAATCAGACGTAAGTGTTACTGCAGATAGTCTAGTTACAACTACCAATGTGGATTCTGTATCCATTACTGCAGATGGAAATGTTAGTGAAAATTTAGTTGGTGAAGTATTACTTAATACAACTACTAATACAGTAAGTATTGAAATAGCTGTTGGACCAATTATAGTTCAACCTCAAACATTATCATTAAGTCTTGGTAATGAGATTGCTTATACAGATGTTAACATTGCAACTAGTGGTGAAAATTTAACAACAACCACTAATACCGTAAGTATTGATTTAAATACACCTGTAAATTTAACTGGAGAGTTATTAAATACAACTACTAATACAGTATCTATAGCGGCAGATGCAAATACAGGCACTTTAACAGGTCTTCTAATAACCTCTACTGTAGCTTCTGTAGACGCGGTATCTGTGGCAGAGGTAACAGGTCAAGCATTAACAATTACAACAAATACTGTTACAATTACAGCTAATGCGATTGTTATCCCAACAGGTTTAAATATTACTAGTACGACAGGTAATGAGAAGATTGTAACTTGGTCAAAAGTAATACCTGGAGCCAATAATACATGGACAGCAATAAATACTAGTGTCTCAAATACTTGGGTACGCGTTGACACTGCAGCATAAAAAATTTAAAATAGGAGATAATTATGGCATCTACATATACAGATTTAGGTTTAGAATTAATGGTCACAGGGGAAAACTCTGGGACTTGGGGTGATAAAACAAACACCAATTTACAATTAATACAACAAGGTTTTGCAGGATATCAAGAAGTATCTATTGCTGGTGGAGCACAAACTACAGCTCTTGCAGTAACAGATGGTACTTTGTCTAATGGTAGAAATGCAATTATAAAATTTACAGGAACTATTACAGGAAATCAAATTGTAACGATTCCAGATTCAATTGAAAAAATTTATGTTCTTGAAAACGGAACCACTGGTTCTTTTACAGTACAGGTAAAAACAGTTTCTGGAACAGGTGTAACTTTTTCTGCAACCGATAAAGGACAAAAATTTGTTTATTCAAACGGTACAAATATTATTGATATTGCATTAGCATCCCCTCCAGGTGGATCTGATAAACAAATTCAATTTAATGATAATGGTTCTTTTGGTGGAATCACTATGGGTACTGCTGGACAAGTATTAACAACTGATGGAACTACTGCATCCTTTGGAGATATTTCAGGTGGAGCATCTTGGCAAGCAGTTATCACTGCAGATCCAGCAAACGCGGTCGCAGGCAATGGATATTTTTGTAATACAACAGGCGGAGCATTTACCGTTACACTTCCAACAACTGCAACAATAGGAGATTTTATTTCAATCATTGATTATGCAGGAACATTTGATACTAACAATTTAACTATTGGTAGAAATGGACACAACATTCAAGGATCAGCATCTGATTTAACAGTTGCAGTTGAAAGAGCTGGTTTTACTTTAGTATATGTAGATTCAACACAAGGCTGGTTGCTCCAGAATAAATAACTATGACTACTTATAAAGGTATTCAAGGAACAGCAATTCAAAACTATGCTGGGGATCCTCCTAATCCAGTTTTAGGTCAAGTTTGGTATAATTCTTCATTAGGAAATTTTAAGTATTCAGCAAATCCAGTTTTTGGAGCGTGGACTTCGGGTGCTAATTTAAATACGGCTAGAAAAACTTTGGGAGGTACAGGAGCTTCTAATACATCTGCTTTAGCTTTTGGTGGATCTGATGATCCAGGTACATTTTATGCAAATACAGAATCTTATAATGGATCAGCTTGGACAGAAGTAAATGATTTAAGTGCTGCTAAGCAAAATATGGGATCAGCAGGAATACAAACTGCAACATTAAGTTTTGGTGGTCAAATAAGTCCAGGAGCTGCAACTCAAACAGCTGAAACAGAATCTTGGAATGGAACAAGTTGGACAGAAGTAAATGATTTAAATACAGCAGGTGGACAAGGGGGTTCAGCAGGTATTCAAACATCCGCTATATTTGCTGGAAGAAATACATTTCCTGGACCTGTTGTAGGGAACACCGAAAGTTGGAATGGAACTTCTTGGAGTGAGATAGCAGATATAAATACAGTTAGGAGATTAAGTGCTGGTGCTGGGGCTAATAATACTTCAGTAATTGTTTTTGGAGGTGGACCTCCTAGTATTGCGAACACTGAATCTTGGAATGGAACAAGTTGGACAGAATTAAATGATTTAAATACAGCTAGGCGTGGTTTAGGAGGATCAGGAATCCAAACTGCGGCTTTAGCATTTGGTGGATATGTAACAACAGCAAATACAGGTGCAACAGAAATTTGGAATGGAACTATTTGGACGGAAACTAATGATTTAAATACAGCTAGATTTATATTAGCAGGAGATGGAAGTAACACTTCCTCCTTAGCTTTTGGTGGAGAAAGTCCAACAATTCAAACAGGCGCAACCGAAGAATGGAATTTAGGAGCAGCAGCATTTGGTTCTTGGTCTACAAGCTCAGATTTAAGCATATCAAATGTTAATCTGATGGGTGCAGGGACTCAAACCGCTGCTTTAGCATTTGGTGGAAATGATGATAAAACATTAACAGAGTTATATAATGGTACTAGTTGGACTACTAATCCAACTGGTTTAAATACAGGAAGAAGTTCAGCTGGAGGAACGGGAACTCAGACATCTGCCATAGCTTGCGGAGGTTGGTTAAATAATCCTACTCCTCCTAATATTGCTACAGGTGCAACTGAAACTTGGAATGGAACTAATTGGACAAGTGTATCTAGTATGAATACGGCAAAACAAATTACAACAGCGGCTGGTTCAGACAGTACTGCAGCATTATGTTTTTTAGGAAGACTTCAACCTCCATCTACAGATACAGCTACAGCAGAAACAGAATCTTGGAATGGATCCGCTTGGACTATTGTTAATTCATTAAATAATGCCAGATGGGCTGGATCTGGAATAGGAAGTCAACCTGCTGCTATTGCAGTGGGAGGATACAGTACCGCTGCAGCTAATTTTGTTGGTTATACAGAATCTTGGAATGGAACAAGCTGGACAGAAGTAAATGATTTAAATACTGCTAGAGGAAATGCAGGAGCTAAAGGAACTCAAACAGCTGCGGTATGTTTCGGTGGGCAAAATAGTTCGTTTATAATAGGCGGTTACACAGAAACTTGGAACGGTGTTGCTTGGTCTAATCAAGATAGTATGAATAATGGTAGAGAAGGATCGGGAGCAGCTGGTCTTCAAACAGCCGCTTTAGCTTTTGGTGGTTCTTATGCACAAAGGGGTGCTGCAACTGAAGAATGGACAATTAACTCAGTTACAGATAAAACAATAACAATAAGTTAACAAAGGAGAACAATATGGCAAAAACATATCAATATTGCGTAGCTGAAAACTGGGGAAAGGGGTTTATAGATCACAGAGAATCATCTAGAATCACTTTTAAAAGTTTTCCTGGTAATGTTTGGCAAGTTCCTGCATACAATAAACACGCGAATCTTTGGATTCAAAAAGTGTTAGGAACTCCAAAAACTAGAGATGAAGCTCAAGCAATAGTTACTGCTGTCATAACAGAAGCTCAATCTACTTGGGATGCTAATAATGTTGCAGGCGAAACAGCTGAAGACAAAGCACTAAGAATTGGACAGAGACCTGTATTAGTGACATTAGAAGACTAAAAACGAAGGAGTATATAAATTGTAGATGACTAATTATGTAGGCATCAATGGTGGTAAAGTACAAAACTTTGACTCGGATCCAAGCAATCCGTTCACAGGACAGGTGTGGTATAACACTACGTCAGGTGAATTGAAAGTCAGAGTAGCTCCTTTGTCAGGAGCGTGGTCTACTGGAGGAAGTTTAAATGCGGCTAGAGAACAATTAAGAGGAGCAGGAACACAAACAGCATCCTTAGCTTATGGTGGTTATACAGTAGGTAATACAGGTGCAACAGAATCTTATAATGGCTCTACTTGGACAACTTCTCCAGCAAGTATGAATACCGCAAGAAGAGGTTTAGCTGGATGTGGAATAACAAATACAGCAGCTTTAGGTTTTGGTGGAAATCCACTATCAGCTGTAACTGAATCTTGGAATGGTTCAACTTGGACAGAAGTAAATGATTTAAATACTGCAAGACTTAATCTTGCAGGAGTAGGATCACAATTAGCAGCTTTAGCTTTTGGAGGAAATACTCCAACTACAACAAATGCAACAGAATTTTGGAATGGTTCTTCTTGGAGTAGTGTAACTGGTATGAATACAGCAAGAGGTGTTTTTGATGCTGGAGCAGGTTTACAAGGATCAGCTTTAGCTTTTAGTGGTGAAACTCCACCAGCTACTGCAGCAACAGAATCTTGGAATGGTTCTTCTTGGACAACCTTATCTAGTATGAATACAGCAAGATGGTCTGCTGCTGGATGTGGATCACAAACAGCAGCTTTAGGTTTTGGTGGATATAATGGATCAACAGTTGTTTCAAATACGGAACAATGGAATGGTTCTTCTTGGACAAATGAAAATAATTTAAATGTAGCTAGATTTGCTTTAACTGGTCAAGGAAACTCTACAAATGGTTTAGCATCTGGTGGTTATACAACAGCTGTAACAGGCGCAACCGAAGAATGGAATATTGTTGCAGGAGGAGGAGCATGGGCTACTGAAAATTCAATAAATACGGCTAGAAGAAGTGGAATGGGTTTTGGAACACAAACATCTGCTTTACTTGCGGGAGGATTTAGCACAACAGAAACTGGAAACACAGAAACTTATAATGGAACTGCTTGGGCAGAGGTCAACGATTTAAACACGGCAAGAAGTGCTGCAGCGAGATCAGGTTCAACAAATACTGCTGGAATTATTGCAGGTGGACAGACATCACCATCCCCTCCTGCTTCCTATACAGCAAACACAGAATCTTGGAATGGTACTTCTTGGACTGAAGTAAATGACTTAAATACTGCAAGATCTGATTTAGCTGGATCAGGAACTGAAACTGCAGGTTTAGCTATAGGTGGATTAGATATACCATTAAATTATGTTGCTTTAACAGAAAGTTGGAATGGTACTTCTTGGACGGAAGTGAATGACTTAAACCAAGCTAGATCTTTAACATACGGTGCGGGAATTCAAACTTCATCTTTGGCTTTTGGTGGAGAAAACGCTGGAAATTTAGCAGTGACAGAATCTTGGAATGGAACCAGCTGGACAGAAGTAAATGATTTAAATTTAGCAAGAAGAGATCCTAGTGGTTTTGGAAGTTCTAACACATCTGCTATAGCAGCAGGAGGTAATGCACCTTCTATTACTGCAGCAACAGAATCTTGGAATGGTTCTTCTTGGTCTAATGTTAATAGTTTAAATACCGCTAGAAGAGCAATGGGTGGAGCAGGAACACAAAATAGTGGTTTAGTATATGGTGGAAGTACACCAACTGTAACAGCAGCCACCGAAGCTTGGGATAGTCCTTATTTAATTAATGAGGTAGTACAACCAGAATAATATTATGACAACATTTAAAGAAATATACGGAACTAATATTGAAGTGTTATCTTCAGATCCAACTAATCCCATTGAAGGCCAGATGTGGTATAACACAACAGAGTCCACTTTAAAAGGTTCCTCTGCCAATATTAATGGGGCGTGGTCTACTGGAGGAAATTTAAATACAGCTAGATTTTCTTTCACAGGAGCAGGTACTCAAACTGCTGGTTTAGCTTTTGGTGGATTTAGCACTACTTCTACAGGAGTAACTGAATCTTATAATGGAACAAGTTGGACAGAAGTTAATGATTTAAATACTGCTAGACAAGGATTAGGAGGAACAGGAACTCAAACGGCAGCTTTAGCATTTGGTGGAACACCACCTGTTACAGGAGTAACTGAAACTTGGAATGGAACAAGTTGGACAGAAGTAAATGATTTAAATGCTGGAAGATATGCTCTTGGAGGAGTTGGGACACAAGGTGCAGCTTTAGCTTTTGGAGGAGAACCTCCTACTACAGGAGCAACAGAATGGTGGAATGGTACTAGTTGGGCAGAAGTTAATGACTTAAACACAGCGAGATATTCTCTTGGATCTTCAGGGACACAAGGTGCAGCTTTAGCTATTACAGGAATAACAACAGTTAATGTAGCCAATACCGAATCTTGGAATGGTGCAAGTTGGACAGAAGTTAATGATGTTAATACAGCAAGAAGAGAACCAGGAAGTTTAGGAAGTCAAGTAAATGCATTAATTTTTGGAGGAAATGCACCACCTTTTACAGCAAAAACAGAATCTTGGAATGGAACTAGCTGGATAGAAGTAAATGATTTAAATATTACTAGAACTAGTTTAGCAGGAACAGGAACACAAACGGCAGGATTAGCTTTTGGTGGTGCAACCCCTTCCAGTATAAGCGCAACCGAAGAATGGGATTATGTAAGTATTGGTGCATGGTCTACTAGAGCACCTATGAATGTTGCTAGAAGTACTTTAGCAGCGGCCAATGCAGGAACGCAAAATGAAACTTTAGCTTTTGGAGGAAATACAGGATCTCAAACTGGTTCTACTGAATCTTATGATGGAACTAGCTGGACAACGGTTAATTCAATGAATACAGCTAGATTACATTTAGGTGGAACAGGAGTACAAACTGCAGCGTTAGCTTTTGGTGGAGGACCTCTTCCTGCACAAGCATTAACTGAATCTTGGGGTGGAACTAGTTGGACAGAAGTGAATGATTTAAACACTGCAAGATTTCAGTTTGCAGGATGTGGTACACAAACTGCCTCTTTAGCATTTGGTGGATTTAGCACTACTACTACAGGAGTAACTGAATCTTGGGATGGAACTAGCTGGACAGAAGTAAATGATTTAAATACTGCTAAAAGATTAGTAGGTGGAGCAGGAACTCAAACAGCTGCTTTATGTGTTGCAGGACTTGATACAGCTGTAACTGCTCAAACAGAATCTTGGAATGGAACAAGCTGGACAGAAGTCAATGATTTAAACACTGCAAGATATTCTGCTTCAGGAATAGGAACTCAAACAGCAGCATTAGCAGCTAGCGGTTTTACTACAGGTCCTACTGCTTACGTAGAATCTTGGAATGGAACAAGTTGGTCACAAGTAGATGAATTATTAACGGTAAATTCAGGAGTTGGTTCTTCAGGATCTAATACAGCTGCACTACTATTTGGTGGAGCTCCTTCTAATGTGACAGCAGCCACCGAAGCTTATGATTCACCTGATAGAATCATTGATATTATTGCTTCTTCGTAAAACTTGCTTTAATTATAAAAATCTATATAACAAGACTTGTTAAATTAACAATAATTTTTATATAGAAAGTACTTATGGCAGATAAGACAGAAAAAAAAGATATTAAAGAATTAATTCAAAAAGAAGAAGCAAATTTAAACAATCTATTAAATCCAGAAGATTTAAATTCATTCAAGGGAATGGTAGATGAATTAAAAGATACTTGGAGCAAAAAACAAATGTTTAGAACAGAAACCGAAGCAAGGTTTTCTGTTTTACAAGACAATAGATACCCAACCAGAGCTGCTAAGTATTGGCAATGTGTAAGAGAACAATCTAGTTATTTAGATAATTTAATGGCTCTATCTTTTGATTATAGAAGAAATGAAGCAAAAATTAAATGGTTAGAGAAAAAAATAAAAACTGAAGAAGACGAATACAAAGCAACTAAATATGAAATTGATTTAGACGAAGCAAGATTTGCTAAAGCGTCTATGGAAAAAGTTGCGACACACAGAATGAGAGAAATTAAAATGTGGTCAAAACTTAAAAAAGAATTTGATGATGGTTCTTTTAATACACAAGATGTCAATCAACACCAATTAGATTCTTACAGAAAAGTATATCAAAACAAAGCAAAAACATTAACTCAAGCGTCTTCCGATGCTGAAGTATTTAATGTATTAGGACAACTACAATCGATTGAAAGAATTATACAAACAGGTGAACTTCCTTATCAAGATGGTGGAAAATTACCAGGAGAAGAAAAGAAAGAGGAGCTTCCACAATACGGAAAACCAAATTCTTAATACTTATAAATGAAATTTGATTTTATCTTTTTAGGTCAATCTATTTTAAAGTACGAAACGCCTTTAGATGTGTTTGTTACTATTAATCAAATTTATGAACAAAAAAGAAATTCATTATATCCAGCTAATGAACAATTAGTAGGTAAAATAATGAATGAGCATTCTCTTTTTTTTAATGGAGAAGATGAGTCTAAAATGAAAAGACATAACCATTTACCTATGAATGTTACTAATTGGTTTATGGAAGTTTATAAACATTACTTACAATTTAATAAAATTAGAGAATTTAAATTGCATTTAAATTCTATTTGGGTAAACGAAATGAAAGCTAATGAGTATAATCCAGTACATATTCATAGAGGAAACTTATTTACAGGTTTATCTTCGGTTATGATTTTAAAAAAACCATCTACTACTGGTGTAGAATATTCTGCAGCAGAAACACCTCAAAATGGTCAATTACAAATATTAGGATGCGCTAGTGGTCAATTTGCAAAAGTAGATTATCAACCGCCTATGAATTTAAGAGATTTTTATGTTTTTCCTTATGATATGAGACATTGTGTGTATCCTTTTAATGGAACACAAGAAACAAGAAGAACATTAGCAGCTAATTGTGACGTATTATATGATCCAATTAGAAATAGAGGAGTAATATGATTATAACAGAACCAAGTTGGAAATCATTGGTTGTAGAAACAACAACACCTATTTTTACTAAAGAACAATGTCAATTAATTATTGCAGCTGGTCAATCGGAACCAAAACAACAAGCAGAAGTAGGAGGAAGTCATAAGGGAGCAGTAGATACCAAAACAAGAACTTCTCATATTAGTTGGATTCCCTTTAATAAAATGCCTGAAATGTATAAAGCTATTGAACAAATAATGCTCAAAACCAACGGTAATCATTTTGGTTTTGATGGAATGAGAATTACAGAACCTGCTCAATACACAGAGTATCCTTCGGGAGGATTTTATGATTGGCATATTGATTCGGATATTAATTGTAAACACCAACCACCTGTTAGAAAAATATCAATGACTTGTTTATTATCAGATGAATCTGAATTTGAAGGAGGAGGATTAGAATTAATGTCAGATGGAAATATTGTAAAACCAAAACAAGGACAAGCTATCTTTTTTGCATCCTTTATTAGACATAGAGTAATACCTATTACAAAAGGTATTAGAAAATCATTAGTTATGTGGTTTGGAGGGCCTTCTTTTAAATGAATCGAGAATTATTTTTTCCCACACCTATTTATATTAAAGATGTAGGTAACGCTGCATTTAATAAAAAATTAGAACAAGATATTATTGCTTGGTCTAATAAAGATAGAGGAATACAAAGAACCAATGTTAATGGGTGGCATTCTCCATCTACTATGGCAGATTTTCCTGAGTATAAAGAATTAGTTGATATATTATTTCAAGCACAAAGAGAGATATATAAAGAAGAATATTTAGATTCAGAACCATTTTTAGGTAATATGTGGGCAAACATTAATCCTCCAGGAGGTTTTAATAGAACTCATATTCATCCTAATTCATTATGGTCAGGAGTTTATTATGTTAAAACTCCTCCTAATTGTGGACATTTAAAATTAGAAGATCCTAGATCAGTTGCATTAATGACCAGACCTAGACAAGTGCCAGGACAACAGCCAGACCGTTTATGGAGAGAAGTACACTATGAACCTATTGCTGGAAGACTTATTATGTTTCCTTCTTGGTTACATCATTGTGTAGATCCCAATCATTCTAATGATATAAGAATATCCGTATCTTTTAATTTTATGCAAAAATGTTATGTTGTTTAATCAAAATAAATATCAAGTGATCAAACAAGCTATTCCTTATGAATTAGCTAATTTTTGTTTTAATTATTTTCTATTAAAAAGAGATGCTGTTCAGTTTATGTACAATAATAACATTGTAGCAGAGTCTCCTATTTTGGGAACATGGAAAGATCAACAAGTTCCTAATGTTTATTCGCATTATGCCGATTTTGTTATGGAAACTTTATTAGTCAAAGTATTACCGATTATGATGGAACAAACAAAATTAAATTTAGTTCCAACTTATTCTTACGCGCGCGTGTACGAGAAAGGATCTATTTTAAAAAGACATAAAGATAGACCTAGTTGTGAAATATCTACTACGCTTAATTTAGGTGGAGATCCGTGGCCAATCTTTATTGACCCAACAGGATCTAATAATGTCATTGATGAATATAAAAATATTATGAAACCAAATGCACCAGCAGGTGTTAAAGTAGATTTGGCCCCTGGAGATATGTTAGTATACTCTGGATGCGAATTAGAGCATTGGAGAGAAGAGTTTCAAGGCAATCTTTGTGGTCAAGTATTTTTACACTACAATCACAAAAACGGTCAGTTTGCTGAACAAAATAAATTTGATAAAAGAGCTATGTTAGGCTTACCTTCTGGTATCAAGTAAGCTATACTAAGCGCTATATATAGTTTAAAATGTCGTTATGGCATTAACAAAGATTCCATTTCAACCAGGTTTTAATAAACAAATAACAGATACCCAAGCAGAAAATGTAT
>Ga0099848_1000148_pt1 | contig 29368 bp, 42 predicted proteins | sample CB_VirMetaG_3_FD_78179 | JGI IMG/M metagenome (GOLD analysis project Ga0099848, IMG submission 78179) | Freshwater to marine saline gradient viral communities from Chesapeake Bay - CB_1508_1S Viral MetaG | ecosystem: Environmental > Aquatic > Marine > Coastal | place: USA: Chesapeake Bay...
CTGAGCCTCAGTTTAATTACAGAGGTGTCCACATCGCTCCGGAACCGGAGTTTGGTCCCGGTGCACGTCCGCTATCTCTGCGAGAGGCTGACGCCGATACTATGAGTCTGCTTCGCACTCTTGAACCGGGGACAGCCGCGACTCTTGCTCGATTAGCAGACGATATTTCGACTGAGTATAACGTTTCTGCCGGAGAAGCTCTTAAAAACATTACTGGTCCTAGGGGCACAGATTATCTGGCTTATTTAAATACGGTTCAGAAAGGCCCAAGCGGTTCGATGGTCCCTCCTGGGGGCGGCCGAGCACTTCCTCCTGGCGGCGGCGCAGTTCCTCCGGGCGGCGGCCCAGCCATGGGCGGCGGGGATCGCGGCGGCGCCTTAGTTCCGTCTCCTGCCGGTGGAGCCGGCCGTCCTTCTCCCGGCGTGGTCGATGACGTTATTGATCTCGAATATCGCCTCATTCGCGATTTACCTACCGGACAACGCGGCGGTGCTCTTGGTCGCATAACTGCTGACTTAGGTAAAGCGGTGCGTGAATCAGGTCTCACTCCCACGCAAATTAAAGCTTTGCTGGCTGGCGGCGGTGCTCTCGGCGTAGGCACGCTCATGGGCGTTATGGGGCGCGGCGATGAAACCGAGTCTGTCGTGCCTCTGACCGACGAACAGGCTTATCCCCGTCAAGGGACGGGTACTCCTTCTTCTCGTACGCCTGGAAGGATGCCCCCTTCAACCACCGGGCAGGCCGGCAGCGGTCAGGTTGTTATTACCCAGGACGGCGGCGATAGCGAATATCGGCAAGCACGCGCAAACGCATTACAAGCTGTTCGTCGCGGAGGTGGCGCAGCTCCTGGCGCTCCGCGCGCACCCATCGCTGCTCCTAGTCCTGATCCCAACGCACCGATCGCTAAGTATTATCAGCAACGTCAAGACTACGTATCGCAGCCTGAGGTTCTCAACCAAATTATTCGGGATGTCTCCGCTCTTCCCGGCGTGGCCCCACAAACTCCTGTTTGGGCTGCGAAGAACCCCACTCTGGCTTATGAGATGCTTCAGCGAGCTAAAGCACGACCTGATTTATCTCAACAAATGCCCCAGCCAACCACTGTAGTGATCGGCTCCCAAATGGGCACTGATTCTGTCAAGAACGCAGCTGGGAATTCTGCATACGCAGCTGCCGCGGCGGATAAATCGGCCGGTGCTTCGGATATCGAGGACGCGATTCGTCCTCTTCTCCTCCCTAAAGCTAATTATGTACCCCTTGGTGGGCGATTTATTCCCTCGGGCGGTTCTATTCCCGCTGTTCCCTTCGCTTGATTGAGGAGAGAAAAAATGTCTGCTGCCGACTTCTACCTTAACCCTCCTACCGTGAAGGGTTACGAGTTCCAAGCTCCTACGGGGATTAATTACGAGGGTTTTCGCCCTGATTTAGGTAATGTTCTCGACATTAACCTTCAGAATTTGGGAGAACCTTCCGCTCCAAGTCCCATGCAACCTGGAGCCCAGCCCGGTTGGGGTAAACAACTAGGGGATTTCCTTGGCGGTGTAGGTAAGCTTGGCGCCGGGTTAGGTGCAGGCATAGCTGCTGCGCGTGGCGATATGCCGATGGCGGGCCAGCTTCTGTCGACTTATTTCCAGGATAAAACTGGCGATAAGGACGAAAGCGAAGAATCTTCGTTGGCTAAAGCCCTGCGTGATCTGAAAGAAGCCGGTTTAATCTCGTTTCAGTTAAACACAGGCGACAAAAATACTGACAAACTCATGATTTGAGTTTAAGATCAGCACAATTATTCCGCACACCGAGCGCACCTAATGGCCTCTACTTCTACAAACAAGCAACCCTGTCTTATCGACCGCCCTTTTTTAAGGGGCGCTCGGATCACTAGCGCGACAGGGACTTGCAACCCCACTAACCCAAATCTGACTGATTTGATTCAGTTAGTTCGGGTAGGTGACCTTCCTTCTGAAGATGCCGCCCTGGTAGAGGATATCACCATTGTCAGCAACGAAGGCTATCCCGACAACAGCGGTCGACGGTCTGTTGATCTTGGTCTTTATGTTTACGCACCTAACCAAGCCGCTCCTTCTACGTCAGCTGCGTTGATGGTTGGTCGTGTTGAGGTTGGTCTCAGCGGTTCGACTCGAGGTATTCCTCAGAGTGTGCAGCTATTTGCCTGTAACGCTCCCACCCCGCAAGTGGGCGATACTAACCTTCTCGCTCCCATTCAGATCGGTAAATCCGAAGGCATTTACCTGGAGAAGGGGTACATTCTCGCCGTGGGCTACATCGGCACCGGAAGCACAGCGGTATCTGGCGGTTTAAGTCCATCTGGTATCACTGTATTTGCTCAGGGAGGATTCTATTGAACTGTGTCACGTAGACGCGGGTCAGACGACTTTAATTTCAAGCCTTTCAAGGCTACAAATCCTGCTGAGTTACCGAAAACAGTAAAGGGCTCCGACAACATCAAGGAGCTAAATTCTCCGTTACCGTTTAAACGTCGCTTTAGGCCAGCTTTAAATACCAAAGATTTTAGTCTTACAAGCGAGTACGACTACGCATCCCTTTGGGTTCGTTGGCGCCGCGGATATGAGCTGAGTATGTACTCTCAGCAAGCGTATGGAGGTTTAACTTATTCGTTTAAGTATTTCGTATCTGGTACTCCTGGACTGGGTGTGTTTCTACCCGGTATGTGTTTTATGTATCCGACCACGCGGACGGATATGCGCATGCACATGGTCGGCATTCGCCCTCGGGATTCGTTTAATTTCTTGAACTTTGGTTACTCGATTGTTTCTGTAACAGATTACGACGCAAACACGTATGCCGTGAAACTAAGCTCCACTTTCGGGGCTCCTATTTCTTTCTTTACTGGCGAAGTTTTATCTAATAGATTCAACGCAGACGGTACAGATAAACAGTACGGATTTAACAACTACACGGTCACAGCCGTGGGCATTGATAATGTGCCTGTCCCTCCGTCATATGCTCCTATATTCAATACTTTGTTTTTATCTCATACAGATAACACAAGCTGGGCTGTTGTCAATGAAAATACATTAGCCATCCCCGCCACCGGGCCTCCGGCGGTTGGAGAATATCTGACAACGGAGATGCGATCTCAGTGTACCTGTTCCGACTTTTTAGCTCGCGAAAATTTTAATCTATACGACGCGTCAATTCGCCGTAAATATCCGCGTACGCGCCCGCAGAACTTTGATCCTGGTTATTTTGACGCGGGTGTTGACGGATCGCCTCGTGTTGTGCCTTCGTCTGATAACCCTGGTTTCGTTAGAACATTTGGTTTTATTTATATTAATCAGATATACAATATCCCTAGTTTTTCTGAAGCGACATACTCGGATCCTAACTTTTTCTACTACCAACCAAAGTGGTGTAAGCATATTTACGCCGCAATGTGGGATCTCCAGCGCGCATACGATCAAGGCGTAGTCACCGGACCGTGGTTACCGCAACCAACAGACGAACCTCTGAACGAGTATTACAGAGAGTATTTCGAAAAAGAATTAGAGCGACAGACCACATTCCTGAAGCGTGAAAAAGATTTGGTCTGGTGGCAGCGATACAGCCCGGCTAAGGACGATATGCCGACGCACATGATGTACCCGGATATGTACAACATGATGACAAAGACGCTCAATGCCGGAGATTTATCAGGGCCGAATACTCTGCAGGGCGCAAGTTTCGAGATGTTTACGATCGACGAGTTCAACCCTTTCGATCCCGCATCTTTTGTTGTCGGGACGTATGATGGCGGCACATATGCAAACGGTGTTCTGGTTAATCAACCTACAAACGTTTTTGATGGCGGTCAGTATTTGAATGGGGTTATAGTTCCTCCGGCTGGTTTCCCTTCTTTAATTAATGGTGGTGTTTATTAAGTGACTTCAACACCCGTTATCCTTCTCCTAAAACGATCAGGTCAGTCTTCTGATCGTCCTCAAACTAGCGTTGTTCAGAACGGCGAACTTGCTATCGCCGTGGGCGCTGCAGATCCGGGTCTATATTTCGAAGACTCTGCCGGAAGCATCCGAAAAATCGGTCCTTCGCACTACGGAACAACTGCGCCTAATTCCACGCCTGTTGGTTTAGCCGGAAACTCCGTTGGTGAGCTGTGGACAGATAGTTCGACAGGAAGTTATTACTTAAAAGTCTGGACTGGCGGCGCCTGGCAAAAGGTAGGTGCCGGCTTTGCGGATTCAGCTACTACCGCAACCACGGCAACTACAGCTACCTTTGCTACTCAGGCTTCTACAGCTACCCTTTCTTCTGGAACGATTCTGGCTTCGGGTGCTGTATTTTCCCGAACAGCAACTTTAGCTTTGGGAACAATTTTAGCTTCAGGTGCTTTATTTGCTAATACAGCAACTTTAGCTTCGGGAGCAATTTTAGCTTCTGGAGCCATTCAGAGTTCTACGGTGGTCTTAAGTGGACTCCCTAATCCCGTTCTAAATCCGTCCGGAACTCTGATTTATCAGGTTCAGCCGTCTGGTGTTTTCGCAGCCGGTCTGTATGTTCGAGCTACCGATACTTGGCTCCTTGTTTAAGGACGCAAAGTGCTCTTGAGGAACCACGAGGCCTTGAACATCATCCCTACGAGTTCCGCCAAGTAGTTTTCAATATCTGGAGCATCGACTTCCTTTGCAATCTTTTGCAGATCTTTGGAAGTCATTCCGCAGGTCTCTAAATTCTTCAGATAAACAGTAAGTCCTTCACGGGTTTCATAAGCTTTTACATGTTTAAAGCCTTTGTAAGCGCTCAGTAAACCGCGCTCACACATAGGCATCAGAAAATCCATTGTGCGCACAAATTCGGCGATCTGGTCGAATTGCTCGATATGCGCTTCGTACTGTTCTTTCAGGAACTCATGAATCGGCAGAAACAGAGGACCTTCGACGTTCAGATGGAGTAAATGGCTTTGAACATAAAGTTGATGTAAATAAGAAGATAAAGACACCAGTCCAGAAATTAAATCCTCGACTGATGCCTTGTTCTCCTCGTCCCCCGTCTCCAGCTCTTCAAACATCTGCTCAGGAGCCTCTTGCGGCGCAGGCGTGGTGCTGAAAGAACCGGAGAACGTCATTTTTTCGCTATCAGAAAGAGCAAGCAGCCGCAGTTGCGGGCTCTGCAGTTTCCACTTTAGCGGCGGATGAAGTCTTCAGGTACTCCTCGAGTGCGTTTTTATTCACGCGATACAGAGATTTGGCGCCATTAGGCTGCAAATTCACGAAGATTTGCTTGGGCCATCCGCCGGGTTGGTTGGACTCAGTCAGAGCAATACGTTTGCGCACAAAACCAGAGCTGCAGTTCAGGAATTCAGCGGTCTCTGCGATTGTCAGAAGATTCTTGTCGTCAGGCATGACGATATAGAAGATGAATTACAGAGGACACTATAGAGCTTTTTCTGCTCTGCGTAGTCCTGTGTGGAGGAGTTCATGTACTCTTAAGGTTTCTGTTGAGCTGTGTGAAGCGTTGTAGTATTTACAATATTGTTAGATTCTGTGTCCATATGGCTATTCGTATCGCTGGGGAAATTTTTAAAAACTACAACGTCCCCAAACGAGACGTTCAGAGCGGTAAAGAATTCTCCGTGGCAGCCAAGGAAGGGGACACTGTGCGTTTAGTGCGCTTTGGTGATCCCAATATGGAGAACCGTAGTAACGAACCAGATCGACGCCGAGCTTTTCGTTCGCGTCATAGCTGTGACGAGAAGAAGAGCAAATTGACTCCGGGTTACTGGAGTTGTAAATCATGGTGAGTACAATGTGTTTCCATTTTATTTATAGCGCATAACGAGAGCTTCTATTTTTCGAAATAATGTGATACGGAGATACTGGGAGTTAGACTCTGAGTATCGGCAGCCGGCACATGGCCTCCAAGCGTGATTCGGAGCACACAGGGAACTTAGCCTGCGGTTTGACGCTAGAGGACGAGTTCGTACTTACACGCATTCGTACTAAAGCACACACACTACATAATAAGGATCGCGATAATTATCTCTGGGATAAAGTATTTAAGTTGATCTGCCGAGAGAGGGCGTATAAAACAGTAATGGCTGAAGTGGGCATCGCTGTGAATACAAACATGAAGTTATTTGATGACGAAGAACTGAAAGAAAGTTGAGCAAAGATTAAACTAAAATCAGCGGATCATATCCCTGCGATTTTCATCTTCTAGGCAAAAATTCAAAACATGCCGTACACCACAGAGCAACTTAAGCAAATCGCTAGGCAAAAAGCCCGTGATTTTGGTGTTAATCCGGCTATTTTTGAGCGCCTTATAACTACAGAGTCTGGGTGGAACCCCGCCGCTGTTAGTCCTGCCGGAGCGCAAGGACTGGGTCAGTTGATGCCTGCGACTGCTCGGGGCCTTGGTGTGTCTGATCCGTCAGACCCGGTTCAAAACATAACAGGAAGTGCTAGGTACCTCAGTCAGCAATTAAAACGTTTCGGGTCATATCCCAAAGCTCTGGCTGCGTATAACGCAGGCCCCGGCAACGTGGAGAGATACGGGGGTATTCCGCCTTTTAAAGAGACGAGAAATTACGTAACCAAAATTTTAGGCGGGACCGCTGTTCCTACGGGGGGCATGATGGCTCCCCGCGGCCCAGCGCAAACTCCAGCCCCTGTTCCAGCTCCTGCTAATGCCGCGCAACGCATTCAACTTCCCCGATTCGACCTTCGCGGCGCTTTGAAAGGTCTGCTGCTGCGTTCAGCTGTCGAAGGTTTGGGGACACCAAACAGCGCAGCCGAAGCTATACAGCTCCAAAACCGTGCCGCTGAATTGGCGGATGCCGGCTACGAGGATGAAGCGGATGTTCTGGAGTCGCAGTCGATCAGCAAGCTAGCCGAATCGACGCAGCAAGTAGGTTTAGATCCATCAACATTAGCTAAAAACATCTTGGAGCTCAGGCAGCAGCAGACGGCATATAACGCAGAGGCTTCTCAGATTGAACGAACACTCAACGACGTGGCCGTGAGTCAGACGGCGCAAGCTGCTGGTGTTAATACCCAGACAGGGGCTAAACCGGGCCAAGGTTTCGCTAAAACTGGCGGAGGTATTTCGTATCCGAATGCTGTTGTCACCTCTGCCGTCGATGCCACGGGCGAACCTGGCTTGGATTTTGCGCTTGCGGGAGGGGCTAACGCGATGTTTGCGACGCCTTTTAATGCTCAGGTTTTAAAAGTCGTTCGCGAACCTAACGCCGCTAATCGAGGTCCAGGCGGCCGTGGGTACGGTAACTATGTTGAGCTTCGAGGTGTTACTCCTGAGGGTAAACCTTTCGACACCTTGATTGCTCACTTTAACGAAATCAATCCGAATCTAAAGCCCGGTATGCGTTTAGCGGCGGGCACGCCTCTTGGTTTACAAGGGACTACAGGTCGCGCTACGGGTCCTCACATTTCTATGGACTTCTTTGATCCCGGAGCTTCTACAGCTAGCCCAGAAATCCTGCGGATAAGAGATATTGTTGCTGGTAGAATTAAGCGAGGCCAAGCACCTTTCGGATAATGGGTTTATTCGGTCCTAGTCCTGCTGAGCGTGCTCAAGCTTCGGTAAATACCGCACGCGATATTCAGAAGCGGACTATCGTTGCTTTACGGCGTCAAAATCAGAGATTAAAAAAACGAGCGAATAAACAACAACAAGCTATAAGCAACCTGGCTCCGATGGGGCCTAAGGAGGCCACTACGCAACTTTCGCAAGATTTTTACAAGACGATCGGTGATATCGGCAGCCAGTACAGTCGACAATTAGCTCAATATGATCCGAATCTGCTCGCTTCACAATCAGCGAAACGGTTTGCAGGTATGTTGTCCTCGAGTTTGAGCGATTACACCAATCGGCTTAACCAAGCAAGTCAAGCTGGAAGTGCTCGGTTATATGCAGCGTTATCTGCACCCATCACACAGTTCCAAAAAATAGCGGAAGATCCTGCTTTTAATAATCTGCTTAATCAGACGTTTATGTCCTACGCGAGTAATCCGCCTACAGTTACGAGCGACGTGGAATCCATGAAGCAATTATATACATACAATGTCTGACGACATAAAAGAGTCAAAACACGAACGAAAGGTCAGGTTTCACAGCGAAGCTCCTTTTGCGAAACACGATTACCGCTATCGAAGCCGCGATGTTATTCGTATGGCCGGTAAGGTCTGGTCGGAAGGCCCGAGCGAACGGCGTCAACGCTTAGAGAGAGAAAGGCTCTCAGGTAAATCTAAATCCACCCCCGTGGGTCTCGGATTTGCTGAGCGAGATGCTTACGGCCCGAATGACAATTTCGGGACCGCACGTTTTCTCAGTAATATACGCGCCCCAGAGGACTATAGAATTCAATAAAGTCCCTGACTCTTTCTTCTGGTTTAGTTGATTCAGGCATATATAAGATAAATCCGTAACATCTTGTGTTAGTTATTTTTGGAAGATCTGGCGTATCCAAGTGAAGCGCAGGTTTCTCCTTTAAAACACACATGGGAAGGTCTAAGCCGATCTTCTGCGTGGTTATTAATGCAACTTCTGTCGAGGTTAGAAAAATAATGGCTTCCTCGAAGTTGTTTCTTAGATACTGCCGATAGCACTCCTCCAACCACACGCGTTGAGCTGACTTGACGAAGCGCTTTTTTCTGCGGAAAACGCTGGAATCGGGCGGTTGTTCGTCGTAAGTCAGGCTGTCCCTGGGCGGATATAAATATACGTTTTTAGCTTCCCACTTTTGCCGAAGACCGTTATCTTTCGCAGTGAAATAACGATCTGCGTTTATTAAAGTGTTCGCGGATTTGCTGGAAGCCGGGTCTAACTCGACGCGGCCTCCGAAAAACGCAGATGTGATTCCGATTACGTCTGGCGGAGAGACGAAATCAGTCGCGACTTGCGGCATCAGCGATCCCGTCGAGTCGAGAATTTGCTTCGTCTAAATCGATCACGTGGGCACTTATCCCGTATCGAGAGGCTAAGAGGACCAAAGCTTTATCCTCTTTACTCCCTACTTTCTGAACAAGACCGATAGCTTCCGATAAAAACTTTGCTGTATCCGCGTCACACATTTCTTCTGCTAACGCCATATCCGTTTTTAAGTCCGCTACTGTCATGTACACGCTTTGATCTGGCTTAGCGGGATTGAAGCACAGAGCTCCTGCGCCGGATGCCTTCCGAAATTCTTGGTACAGGGTCACGATGTCCCCTGTTATCATTTTGGCCGTATTAAGACCGATACGGTTCTTTACTTCTGACTTACCGAACAGATCTTTAGCAAGTTTGTCGCGTTCTTTGGAGTTAGCCATTTTGATAGTTGGTGAAGTTCTGCCACGCTGATTCCAAGACTTTAGTCGCATCAAAGAGGAATGCGGAGGTATTGGTTTCCGCCGGGTCAAGCTTGCAGTAATGACGGCCTTCAACCAAACCAGCAGTACCGCCGCTCGCAATGCCAGTATGAATAAGTTTATCGATAACCACAGGAGCGACGTTGAGCCTCGAAGCAATAGCTTTTTTACTAACAAACGCCGTGGTGACCTTGTTTGCTTTTGCATTTGAAATAATTTGAAGACTGGTGTCGATGTTGGTGAGGACTTCAATCAGTTTTTTAAGATCTTTTGTGATGTCGAGAGTCATGGGAAATGGTAGGGAGGCCGCCCCATCACCGGGTACCCGGCAATGCGGTTCGTTTACAAGTCGTAGGAAACGACAAAAACTACGACTACCTCCCAAGATACTGCGTAAGGGCCGTTCTTACCAGACGCAGCGAGTTGAGTCTAAGGTAGTCTCATCCATTCTGCATTAGATAAATCTTCTACAAATTTTAATTTGTTGTTAAATCCGCTTCTGACCCTTTGTCTTATGTCGGACGCCTCAAAGCGTGATCTGTGGTGATAAGGATTTACGCATCCGATAGTTCCGCAAGTTCGTTTCAGAGTGTTGTTACCGATATCAGCTTTAAAGAAAGCGTAGTAAACATTTGCGATTTTTAATCTCTTACCTTCTAATCTCAAATGCGTAAACGATGATTTCCAACACTCGTAAAGGTCTTGATTCTGAAGAGTCAGTTGAGTGAGAACAGCTCTCAATTCAGGTTTTATGTCATCTAGACACGGAAATACCGGATCTAGATCAATTTCTTTAAGACAGTCTTGGCAAACTGTATCAGTCTTTTTGTGAGACTCATTTTTTATGCAGGTCACAGCAGGCTTTCAAGCTGAGTAACGAAATCATCAGGCTCTTCGATCAACAGTTCAATGAGTTTTTCCACGGTTTTACGAATATCTTTTTCTGACGTTTCGGTTGCTTTGCTTTCGTTCAGCATCAACCAGTACTTATGGGCGTTAAGAAGATAAAGGTGTGTCTGTTTCGCCCGCAGAGCTTGCGTTTTCCAGCGATCAAACTCAAAACTGCTGTTGTGCCGACTGCTTCCAGTTTTTAGCTCCAGCTCGCGAATCTCGATTTGAAGCTCGATATCGCGGATTGTGTACTCCGTAGATGAAATCTTAGCTTTGCACTCTTCGATAGATTCAGGTTGCTTGTTATCGGAGTAGATCCACGCAGGGAGATTCTCGATAACGTATTTAGCGTCCCAGAGGCTGGGCTTAATAGGCGTAGCAGTGGTCATAATTCTAAAATTTGCTTAATCAGAGTGTTGAAACGGCCGTTGACGCAATACAGCACGTGGTGTTCAAATGAAATTTTGATGACCAAATCGTACTTAATGAGTCGATTTAAATCTCGTAAGATTTTGAGTTTAGAAGCTCCGAGATTTCCGATTAGGTCTGCTGTAGACAACGGTTGGTCTGATGCTAGCAGACCGATTAAATCTCCGTAATGCCTTATGCAAGCACAGATTTTTTTATATTCGTGATCGTTCGAAGAGACAAGTCCCTGTTGTATTTCGATTTCAGCATCTCCTGAATGGTTTTGTTTCGTATCTTGCGGGCCACCCATGTTTTGACGTCCTCTCGCATTTCAGGTGTGACTTTAGTAGCTGGGCTTGCGGTCAGCATCATGTGATACGGATTAACACATTCTGGATCTCCGCAGGTTGTCAGAATTTTATCGGCGTCAGAAAGAGCGACGTTGTGGAATTTGGCATACACGAATCGCCTCGGTCTCATAATTGTCTTATCTGTAGAATCGACAAGACGGGCAAAGGTACAAGGCAGATAAATGTGCTGATCGGGCGTCAAGGCCAACCGATTCTGCTTGAACCAGACGGCGACCTTATCCGATGGGCTACGGGCGGCCCGCAGCTCCTCTAGGCAGATCGGACAGGCGTAGACCCCGAGGACGGGGTGGGACCGTTCTAGGTCGCTTGTCGCCACGTGGATGGTTTCGTGGCGGCCGCATTTGCAGTCCAGACTCGAGACATCGCCGCGCTCGACGACTTGGAATGAGTCCAAGGTGTAGAGCTTTGAGATTGGGCCTTCGGAGGGCTCAACCGGCGTTTGGACCAGTAAGCCCAGCACTGAGACCAGTATGGGGTTGAACATAGACGTACACCAAGTTGCACGGTGTTCACCCAAGGATAGCACGGTTAACCTTGACCCTTCTAATTACTTTTTCTCTTAAGAGGGCTACTTAACGCAACTTGCCTGTCGCACTTGAGTCTCGGCTTAGCGGCTTAGTTACGTTATTTAATTAGGGTGTCGGTCGCGTACGCATACTATTACCTAATTTAATTTTAAATATATTTATAAATCTCCGCAGACACGCAATTCACGTTATACCGACCCTCCTAAAAACTTTTTTTCCGGTCAGTCGAGCACGAATCCAGCGTGGGTTCCGGTGTTTTTGGTAATTCTTAAGGTTGTCTGTTAATATTTGTGCATAACACACCTTAGGTGTTCCCTGTGACGACTCTGACTGACCTGCCTTCTCCTGCGAACGAGAGCCCTGATGCCGAATTCTGGGCTGAGTGCCGTCGACGTGCTTTAGAATGGAACATACCCGCCTGGCAGCTCGCTGAGGAGGGTTTTCAGCACCCTGCCCTTGACGCGCGCACACGTAGGGGGTAGGATTCACATTCACATCAACTTAAATTTTTAAAATGTCAGAGACCCTGACCGAAGCTCAGCGCGAGTATCGATTCCAACAGCTTTATGAGATGTATATGGAGGGCAAGTCGTACCGTGAACTGGCCGCCCTCTTTAAAATCAGCGCTGAACGTGTCCGCCAAATTTTACATTCGGGCGTTAATGACACTCAGTTAAAAGAACTGCGTCGCCGAATCGATAACCGGTGTATGAACACCTGGAGGGCAAAAGAAGTTTGTAACTTGCTGGACGCAGGTCACAGCTGCCGCAAGGTTTCTGAGATTTTGAATATCTCGATCTCGGCTGTTAAACGTGTTTCAGCTCGGCATAGGAAAAACGCACCAGTTCGCCTTACACCGGGAGTAAAATCAATTTAATATCCGATCTTAGTCCTTGCAGGATGTAGAATCGAGATTAGGAGGCTAGATGTAAACTTTCTCGATGACCCTAGCTCCTTGCCCCACTCACGGAAGTACATATCGCGCTCTACATGAGCATAACTTCCGCGGCATCGTGGAGGTCATCGACGATCTTTTCCTTACTATTTCTGGAGTCGTGGGAACAACTAGCTACTCCAGGTGCGCCGTAGGATACCCTTGGAATTTCGAGGGTATTGTACGTGCGCTGGAAGATCTTAACACTACTATAAGCGGTATCCAGGGCGGCGGAGGTGCAAATATCGCCGCTGGTTCTGGTATTTACACAACTACTAGCGGTGACGTCACTCTTATTAACAGCGCTATTGTTGGCGGTTCTGGTGTTTATATCACTTATAGCGGCAGTTACGTAGAGGTTAACGCCAGCGTCACTAGTGCTTCCGGTATTATCTACACCGCAGGTTCTGGTCTTTATCTCTCTGACGGCGGTACTCGCTTTAACGCGCTGCGTACCGGCGGCGGGGTGACTGTATCCGGCAATCCGGCGACGCCTACCGCGAATGGCGACCTTTGGTTTGACACGAATCAGGGGCGACTTTTCGTGTACGCCAGCGGTAACGGCGTATCCTCGCCCGCGTGGTACCAGACCAATAGCGAGGCCTTTGTTCTTAAAGGAGAGCTTCCACCATCTGGAGCCGGTCTTAACGCGCCTCCTCGAGATGGCGCTATTTGGTTTAATACGCTTGTCGGCAATCTATTTATTTACGATGCTGTGACATCGGGTTGGTACGAGAGCGGACCGTCAAGATCTTTTGCTTACGGGTCCGTCGCACCCGCCCCCGCTACTGAGGGTGCGGGATGGTATTCAACAGCAGATAATACACTTAAGGTTTGGAACGGCAGTTCCTGGATTACCGCTTAGACTCTGATCGCATTTTTAGCTGCTCATGGCTAAACCTAAAGGCGTCTTGAACAAGATTGAGTCCAAGCCCAAAACCACTTCGATTGGGTGCAGTGTTTTGTCCCGGCCTAAGCGTCGCGGCAAGAAGCGCTATCGCGGCCAGGGTAAGGGCTAAACTGTAATTATCTATAAGGTCGAGATGGCGACGACAAGTTTTAGAGCTGGCGAATCCATCTCGGCCGGCCAGGCTGTTTATGTGACAGCTTCGGGTTTTCTGCATAAAGCCAGCGCTGGTAATTTCACTCAAGCCTCGGTTGCCGGCGTGGCCATCGACAACGGCACGCCCGGTTCTCTTGTACGCGTACAATCTGACGCTGTTTACTCCAGTTTTTCTGGGCTGACACCCGGCGATTATCGCTTTTTGTCTATTTTGACTTCCGGTCAGCTTGTTTCTTACAGCGGCTGGGCCGCTGAATTAAATAGTACAGTTTTATCTGGCGCGTACTTAACTAACATCGGTCGCAGTGTTTCTACGACTAGCGTCGATGTGGAGATCCAACCGCCTATTTTTGTTCGTAATCCTATCTGATTCCGGCTGTTTTACTGGAATCGTTTAATTCGTGAGTTGCGTATTTTATAATGACCTTTAGCGAACTCATTCGGCCCTAAAACGGAGTTTATTGATCATGGGTAGGATTCGTTTAACGGGCGCAACTAGCGGTTTTACCGAACTCCGGGCTGCTAACGCTGCAGGTAATAACACCATCACTCTCCCTACGACAACTGGCGGCGAGGTAATCGTTAGCGATAGTTCTGGGAATGTAAATATAGATAGCGGCACTTTTTACGTTGACGCTTCGAATAATCGAGTAGGGATTGGCAATACTACGCCCAGCTATTTGCTAGATCTACTTGGGAGTGCTCCGCGAATCCGCGTAAAAGATTCCTCAACGGGCGCAGCCTTCCATCATTTTGAAAATAACTCAGGAAACTTTTATCTTGGGATTGACAACAGCACCGGAGGATCGCTGAGCGCAGGCAACTATGCCAGGGTGCTGTGGTCTCAAGGCGCATACCCGCTTGTATTTGCGACAAATGACACACAGCGGGCTCAAATTGACTCAAGTGGGCGCCTCTTAGTTGGTACGTCTAGTGCGCGTGACAAGTTTAATAATTCAGCATCAGGGCAAGATCCGCTGGTGCAGTTTGAGGCTGCGGGAACTGCGGCTAAAGAATTATACATGCTGTCACTGACAGCAAACAACAACAGCACTTCAAGCAATGCAGGGGTGAGCTTAATGCTTGCTCGTTCCAACGGAACTACCCTTAATTCTTATGACCTGGTTCCAAGCGGTAATTGCATTGGGCAAATTAGATTTCAAGCTGCAGACGGCAGCGAGCTAGTAGAAGCTGCAAACATTTCGGCATTTGTTGACGGCACGTCAGGCGCTAACGACATGCCAGGCCGTCTCGTATTTTCTACAACGGCGGATGGGGCGGGGGTTTCAACGGAGCGAGCAAGAATTACAGCCGCAGGAGCATTAAAAGCTGCGTCTGGAGGTGCCGCCTATATTGGTACAGGCTCCGGGTATGATGCTGTACATGAATTAGTAACAAATAATAATGGATACGAAGCACTAATTGTTACTAATAGAAACAGCAGTAGTCCGCTTGGCGTTCAAATTTTTTACGCTACAGATATAAATAACACGGCAAGTCTATTTCTTGGTTGTTATGGTTCAAGTACCTTAAGGGCAGGATTTAGATCGAATGGTGGCTTAGCCAACTACCAAGCCAACGACGTCAACCTCTCCGACCGCAACGCCAAGAAAGACATTAGCCCCGCTGCTGGCACCTGGGACTGCATCAAGGAATGGGAGATCGTCAACTACCGATACAAAGATCAACCCGACGATGCTGACCTGAACCTTGGTGTGATCGCGCAGCAGGTGGCGGAAAGCTGCCCTGAAGTGATCACCGTCTTTGAAGAAGCCAAGGACGATCAACCCGAGAAGCTCGGCGTCAAAGAGCAGCAAATGTACTGGATGGCGATCAAAGCCCTTCAGGAAGCCCAGGTTCGCATCGAAGCCCTGGAAGCTGAAGTAGCAGCTCTCAAAGCCCAGTAGTCCCCTTCACTACAATTTCTCGTAAAGTTTAACCGCTTGGTTTTGCCAGGCGGTTTTCCATTTATCCCAAAAAAATTTACAATCATTCTGAATCTCTTTATATAGACCTGCTTTTTCTACCTGTTTTATAGTACTTATACAATCTTCCCAGGTGTTTTCACACACAAAAGGCAACGTGGACTCTCCGATAAACACCCCATGCCAGTAAGAGGGATATACGTGCCAGTAACCTGTGTTTTTTAAGCACACAGGCACACAACCGGCTTCTAATGCTTCGTATATTCTAAATGAATCCATGCTGTCCTGTCCTGGAGGACATAGCGCGTACTTACTATCTTTAAGTAACTTTGCGTATTCTTTTGTATTTAGTCCATCCGCTGCGTTGAAACCGCTGCAGGTGTGCACTTTGTAAGGTTGCAGCTCTTTAAATTTCTCTATAACAGCTGCTCGATCTTTGTGAGGGGTTCCTGCGAACGACCACACCGACTTGCGCTTTTCTTTTATTTGTAACTCTTTAACTAATCCAATTTTATAACCGAGTCCAAACACAGACACTTTAGGGTGTCCTAATAACATAGGGTTTATATAATTCCTCATCAACCCAACGCAGTGCGGGTCGTGGAGCCATTCACAAGGCTCTATAAGATTTTCGTCGCTCAGAAGAACGATTGCATATTTTTTGCCCTCTTGCCTTAGTCTATTTAAAACATTTCTATACGGTACTGAATGATTACATATTAATATAGTGTTTTCATCTGTTTTTATTTTATCTTCTTCAAATTCAACTTCTATGTAATCCTGAACTGGCTTAAACAAAAAGCGCAACCAATCGACTTCCCACAACGAGTGATCTTTTGTCAACCATTGCACTCTGGGTTTAACCATGACTTTTTGTGAGCCGCTATGGACTTTAGCTGCTATGCCAGTAAACCGCACTACAATTGAAACAGTTTGGGTGCGTTAGATGGGCTGCGGCAAGCATTGTGTTCTGGAGCTTTACCGCGCCTCTGCGCAAAAACTTAACGACGAAGCTTTCATTCGCGATGCTTTGGCTGAGGCTGCCCGCGTGTCTCATGCGACTTTAATTGATATCCGAACCCATCCGTTCACCCCTCAGGGTGTCACCGGTTTTGCGCTGCTCGCCGAGTCCCACATTTCGATCCACACGTGGCCCGAGCACGGATACGCCGCCGTCGATGTGTTTACCTGCGGGGATAGAACGGATCCTGAGTTGGCTTGCTTGTTTTTGGCTGAAACTTTTGAAGCAGCCTCTAAGCACATCCTCACTCTTGATCGATATTTGCCCGATTTAATTCAAGTTTGACTTTGTTCATTTAGCTAAACTTGTTCTGAGCCGCACACATTGAGTGGGCGAACAAGATTATGTGTTTGAACTCAAGTGTTTACAGCGGAGTAAAGCCAGAAAGAGGTTCCGACGAGATATTTTTGACGCTTGGCAGGCTTGTGCTTATTGCGGACGTTCCAATCCTGATACTCTAGATCACGTCGTGCCGAAAGCCCGTGGCGGTACAACAGCCCGCAGTAATCTTATTGCGTCCTGCGCCTGCTGTAACTTAGCTAAGTCTGACTTACCTTGGTTTTCTTGGTATCGCGCCCAGGAGTTCTGGACCCCTGAGCGCGAGAGCAGAATCCTTAAGTGGGTAAACGACAGTCACGAGACCGTCGAATCTGCCCAAGAGTATACGGAGCTCTGCCGAATACCTTTGCTTGAACCGGCGATCAGTCCTTTGCCAGCCGCGTGACGATGCCGGCCAAGATTTCTACCACTCGGTAGTACTTAGCCACTGCTTCGTTATCTTTTTGAGTCGGCGTCAAGTTGACGATCAACAAAGCCACCCCGTGGATGGCGATGAGGATTTCAACCAGACTTTTAACGTTACTCAGTAAGTCGTCCATGGTTATTGAGACTCTTTTTTAAGTTTACTCACTCTTTTATATGGTTACTGCGGATGCCCATTTCACCCCCTAGTAACTGCTGAGCTTTAGAACCATCTGGAGGTAATTCGTAATATTTGCTCTTTGGTTTTTCTGCTTTATCCCAGTCTCTATGCAGTTGTTCTATTTGTTTATCGACATCTGCCAGTGCCGATTCAATCCGCCACAATACCCAATCGTGTTTGCAGTATATCGATATCATTCTTATTATTTTATTGTTTCTTAAACCTTTAAAGTGTTCTGTTAATGCTTTAGTTATTTCGTAGCAAATTGCTAGCCAAAAGTTGTAGTTAGTTTTTTTCATTGATCCTGCTCAGTATTAATTGATCTAACTTATCGTTAATATGATTTAGACGATCTCGAATATCTAATAATCCCGCATTTAATTCGGATTTCATGGCGTATATAGCCGGGATTTCTCCGACCTTATTTTCGACATCCTCTAGTCGTTTTTTGATCGAGTTGAAACGATCGTTAATGACACTCTGCCGTTGTTGGTGCGACCATGTAAGGAAACCAAGCACCGTTGCCGCAGCAGCGACTAAAGCTTCCGGACCCATCTACTTGGTTTAGCTATTTAAATTTTAAAGGTCGGCACTCTCGTTACATGCTTAAATTTCTACTAAACTGTGTGTAAACGGCGGACAGATCGTGTCTCAGTTCACTAAGAACCTTGAGCTAAATACTGTAGTCAATAGCGGTCTGACCGACGCCTCGCGCCGTACAGGATCGACGCATTTCGATCAGCGCCGTATTCTCGACGCCAGCGGCGTGGTTGTCGTTGATTCTTCCAGCCGTACATACGCTGCTGATGGTTCTTACGGGATATCTGATTATTACCCTCTGACCGTAAACGCTACCGGCATCCTGCAGGTTGATATTCGAGATCAGAACAGCTGCGGTGATGTCATTATTTTGGATTCGAGCGGGGAGGAGGTGATGACTGCTTCTCCCTCCAAGTTCAGCAGCCGGAACAGTACTGTTACTCAGCAGCGAATTGCCAGCAGCGGTGCTTATTACGCCTATATTCAGTTGAAAGGCCGTTCCGGTTCTGAGTATCGGATCGGCATTGATGTTCAAGTTCAGTAAACGTTTCCGCCAAAGGTCTTGATTTAATCAAGCGTTTTGAGGGTTGTGAGCTAACTTCTTATCAAGATATTGGCGGCGTCTGGACAATTGGCTGGGGTACGACTGGTCCTCACGTCGGCCCTAAACTAACAATCACTCAAGCCCAAGCCGACACGTGGCTTCAGGAGAGTGTCAACAATTTTGCTGACGGCGTCCATAACCTTCTTAAGGTTTCGGTCAACCAGAATCAATTTGATGCTCTGGTCAGCTTTTCGTACAACGTAGGTATAGGAGCTTTCAAAAGTTCTACCCTTTTACGTTTACTGAATGACGGTGCTGAGGCATCTGTTGTCGCATCTGAGTTTCTCCGTTGGACGAAAGTCGACGGAAAGATTATCGAAGGCTTAAAAAATCGCCGAGAAGCTGAGCGCGAGCTATTTTTAACCAAGGTTTTGCATCCGCTCTTGTCTGCTTCTATCCTTGCCCAGCGGGACACCTGGCTAAAGCGGGAGCCCAAGCAAGCCTCTGACCTGGCGGCCGAACAAAAGCTTTTCGTCCCTAAGGGCTCAGCACACCGCTGGCAGGCCATCACGATGATTCCCGGCGAGAAGCACTACAAGCTGACTCTGGAGGCTCAGCCTGACCGCTCGTGGTGGATGTGGCCCAATGATTTCAAAATCATCAATGACCCCGCTCCAGTCGAAGACGAGACGGTAACTCACCCTCAGCCCTTAGTTCTTTCGGTTCCCTATTACAGCCAGCGGGATAATCAAACAGACCCTCTGCGCACTTGCTTCTCCAGCAGTTGCGCCATGCTTTTAAAATTTCTCAAACCCAACAGTATTTCTGGAGACGATCAGTACATTAAAACTGTATATAAGTACGGAGATACAACGTCTGCTGCCGCTCAGCTTTCTGCGCTCTCTTCTTACGGGTTAAAAGCTGAGTTTTGTCAGGACTTCGGTTGGAGTGATATCGACTCCCAGTTGGTGCGCGGTATCCCTGTTCCTATTGGGATTCTTCATCACGGACCTGTCGGCGCTCCTACAGGCGGTGGCCACTGGATCGTGATTATCGGCCGCAACGAGGATAATACAAGGTACGTTGTGAACGACCCCTTCGGCGAGTTAGACCTCGTTAACGGCGGTTACGTTTCCACCAACGGCAAAGGACTGCTTTACTCTAAGAAGAACCTAGGCCCCCGCTTCCTCGTGGAAGGCCCTGGGAGCGGCTGGGCTATTCGAGCTTTCAAATGAACTCAATTGATTGGGATAACATCGCACGCTGCGCAGATCTGCGTGCTTCCGCCAAAACCTTTAGCTGGGATGAAGAAGAGTCTCCCCTCGGAGATTTGATAACCAGAGAAATGGCTCGAATGTTAAGCTACAGAGCCGCCCTTATCGCCAACATGTTGGAGTGTTGGTTTCAGCCGCTATGACTTTCGAGGGATTCGATTGGCAAGGAGTTTTAGATAATTGGGACGTTAAGGAGGAGCAAAAGAAAGCAGACTTTATAGAGTTTTTGTATGATCTATATAAGCCAGGTGATGGTTTATATACCGGCTTATGGCAGCAATTTAAGGAGGATATCGCGTTGAGTATGCGCGATAAATTTTTTGATAATGAGTTGGTATTCAAAAAGATAGAACCCTGAACATCTTATAATTTGTATGTGCTGAGGTTGGTATGTCCCGCGATTACGACAGGGAGTATGACACCTACCACGCGACCGAAGCGCAAAAAAAACGTCGTGCGGCTCGTAATAAAGCTCGCCGGATGATGGAGAAAAATGGCCGTGTCTCAAAAGGAGACGGCAAAGAAGTTGACCATAAGAACAAAAACCCGTTAGATAATTCACCTGATAATCTTAGAATTAGGAGTAAGACTGCGAATCGGCGAGATCAGTAATGGCGATTGTTCCAGGAACCGGCACAGGTAAGCAGCCCGAGGCTATGCCTCAGATGCAGTTTCCCCCTGGCTTGCTTGGTTACAATCGAGAACCTGATTTAAGTCTCCGCCGCGTCACGACGTTGGACGTTCCGACCCGCGTGGCATCTCAGCTTGAGCACGACCGAGGTGTTTACGTACGACCCCCCGTGCAGGCTGTTGAGTATTCGCCCGGTAATATCAAAACCAGTCACTACCCAACTGGTGCCGCTGGGTATAACCCGCGTGCCATCGCTGCTCCTGATAGTGCTGACGATATGAGCCAGGCACAGTACATGATGTCTCTGGCTCAGAATAAACCCGAGGAGAGGCTACGCATGCAGCAAGAGCTCCTGCTTTTAGCCAAGCAAAACTTCCTTAACACTCGGGCTGTGCCTACTGATTACGCTTTAAATACACACAACACGGTTAACAATTTGATGTCTTTAGCTAAGGTTAAAAAGCAAGGTAACGTCTGATGTATCACTCAAACGATTTTCCGATTAGGATGGCCGGGCAGCGCCTGAACCTCGATGCGGTGCGCTTAGCGGGCACGACGCCCTCTGAGATCACTCGCCGTCTTCGGTATCAGGAAGCTTTCCCTAAATCCTGATCTTTCCGCGTGGATCCTAAATTCAGGGTGGATGTGCTGAATCAAACAGTGCATCCGCAAACTCTCGTTTGGTTTGCCCTTCATCAAGATTATTCAGAGACTTACGTTTTTACAGAGGATCCTCCGAACGAGTCTAGAGCTGGCGAAATCATCACAAAGCGGTTGCTCGCAGGTGAACGCGGGCATTACGGTCCGCTAGAGCATCCATCCATCACATTCAGCTGCGGGTTTTTTCCTCACTCCGTGATGCAGCAGGCGCGCACGCACCGCGTGGCCGTGTCGTTTGACGTTCAGTCCATGCGCTATACGGGCAATCGTATCTGCCAGGCTGCGGATGGTTTGGTTGATCTGGCAGACGTTTTTTATTTGCGCCCTGTAGGTACTTATTCCGACCGCCAAGGAAAAAAATATACCTACACCGAGGAGCACCGCAGCGAAGATCTAGTTATCTGTAAAGCCGCTGCTCAGCGTTATTGCCATATGGTTCGCTATCTGGGGCACGCGGAAGAGCATGCGCGAGGCATTCTGCCCTTTGATTTCCGGCAGCACTTTGTCGTCACGTTCAGCATGCGCTCCTTCCTTCACTTCATGGATCTGCGCAGCAAGCTCGATGCTCAGGAAGAGATTCGCAATCTATGCGATCTGATGTGGCCGCACTTCACTGCGTGGGCGCCTGAAATCGCAACCTGGTACGAGAAGTCTCGCTTGCATAAAGCGCGTTTAGCTCCCTAAAGCGAAAGCCGGGGTTCATGGCCCCAGCTTCTTCGCCTTCGCGCGTTCTTTAACTATAGCAGTTTTGTCCAGGGATCTACGGATTCTTGGGCATTTTCTTTTTTGGGGACCATCGGCGCTTGCGGCTTAGGCATTGCTGGCATCTGCATGAGGATGCTTTGCATTGTCGCCACCTGTTGCTTGAGAGTCGTGTTTTCGGCGACTAGAGCTTCGGCTTGGTTGCGTGCCCACGCTGTGGCGTTAGCTGTGAGTTGATCTAGGACGTTCTCTGGGTGCGGGAACTTGTAAAACGTACCCGCCTCTGTCGAGACCTTTTGTCCCCCTTGGTTTTCGGCCAGGGATTCCAGAAAGGTTTCGATCCGCTCTAGGTCTACGCCTGTTTCAAAAGCAAGCTCTTGGGGAACCAGCATCCCCATATTTTTTGTGTAGAGAGCTGTGAATTTCTGAGCGACTCTCAAGCTTTCCGCTCGATCTTCTTTTTGTTTCCTTGTTAATTCGCTTGCTGATGCGGCTCCAGCCAGCAACCCACCCGCAGCGGCAATCGCCGTGGACAGGTGGGCAGGCTGAACGAGAGCAACGGTGAAGGTCAGTACACCGCCGAACAGCAAGGTTGCGCCGTTAAGCAGACTCGACGGGGATTTGATCATGAGCTTCGAAGGCCGGTTTCCAGAGAGCACTGTCAGGGTTAGAAGCCCACTCGACCGGAGACGGTAAGCGGTTTGAACCGGCCGCCGCTCGATCGGTCGAGGGGTCGTACGGCTTCAATCGTAGTCCGGTGAATACGGCTTTGCCATTTACAAACTTAGGCCCAACACCCTCGACCTTGAGCACGTTCCTAATGGTTTCTTTCAATCGGTCAACGAAGCGAGGTTTTGCTGAGTGCTTGTATCCGTTTGATTTGCAGAAATTGACATAGCTCGCATACAATTCTGTGTATGCATTTTTAACGAACATACCTTTCTCAGCCTCGTCCGTGTTGGGTCTAAAAGCACCAGCTCCAATCAACCCGTGGCTATTAGGTGCGTACATCGTGCACTCCGCTAGCCAAGCCACATACGGATTGTTGAAGATCAGCGCTTCGAGGTTGGTCGCGTTGAGCGAAGGCACGTGCTTGACGGGGTTAGCCAGCACGTCGCGCATTTCATCGAAGGGCATATCGAGAGCCCAGGAGACCACACCGCTAAGCTCGGGGACGAGGTCGCCCTCCAGTCGATCTGCGTATACGTTCAGAAGGTCGCGCCGCTGGGACGCCGGTACGACCTTGTCCATGATGATCGTTAGGCGGCGACGCTCTAGACCGCTGCTGATGTCCGAGGAGCTGATATGCTCGTTAGATGCGATACAGACCAGTACTTCTGGCTTGAAGTTAATTACTTCTTTACCATACTTACGTTCAGCTCTCAGCGTATCTGATGCGGACGTAATCTTTTTTAGAACATCCAAGCGTTTGTTAAAGTTAGCCTCGTCTGTAAGTAGCAGAAGTTTCTTGCCGATTAGGTTGTAGCATTCAAATTTATTTGTTTCGATCGTTTCCAGGTTACTGGTGTGAGTCCCGGAGAACCCAGCTAGTGCAATCAACAGCTGCTGCATTGTTGATTTACCTGTCCCACCAGGACCGACGAGGTGGAGGAAACGCTCCCCCGTGGTGTACCCCGTCAGAAGCGCACGGCAAAACGCCCGAATGATGATCTTCTTGTCCTGTCCGATGCACGAGTCCAACCACGCGTGGAAGTTTGGACACTGAGCGGCTTTGTCGTACGGAAACGCGAGCTTGCTGCGTAGATAGAGCTCTTTCTGGCTGCCCTCCTGGAACCCCATCGAGTTCCCGTCTAGGACACCGTTTTTGAAGGGGATCTGCCCTTTGCTGCTGCTCCAGATGGACACCCGTCCACCGTTCACAGACTTGAGCAGCTTACCTTTGAGGATCTGGAAAACCGAGCTAACGGTCGATGCGCTGTAGCGAGGCATCACACCCGCAGCTACAAATGTATCTAGTGTTTTTATAATCCTTCGTTTGATGTGCTGTTCGTCTTGTACGTACCAGATACCTTCGTCTACGTCGTATGTAAAGAACTCATCCAAAGAAGAGTCAAACAGAAATTCATTACCGTAATTATTGACGATGATATCTGCGACATCGTTCTCAGAAAACTGACGGTTTCCCTGCTGCAGCTGGACCAGCTGAGCCGGAGTCGACGGCGTGGAGGCCATGGGATCGGGGGGTGTAGATGTTGATGTTGGTGTTGCTGCCGGTTTCGTATCCATCTCTCGAACTAAATCGTCGAAAGTGAGTACGGAGTTGGCTGGCTTTGGTTTTTTCGACGCGATTTCTGTACGTACATTGTCCGTACACTTTGCTTCGAAAATTTCTCTGTGAGTGCTCTTAAGTCTCTTCCAGGCAGCTAAAGACCCATCGTCTGACGCCATGACCACAGCGGGCTGCAGCGTTTCAGGATCTGTGATGCTGTTCAGGATTCGGTTGAATTTGCCATCCAGCACAGGGTCGTATTCGTAGACATTCTCGAACACCCGGTGTGCGGTTGTCAAGGGCTGTTCGCGTGTCGCGATGCCCTGAGCGTTCAGCCAGTTGCTCCAGCCGATGATTTCCTTGAGGGCAATCGCCAGCGCGAAGGAGCGGTCTTCAACTTCTTCGCCATCCAGCATTGACCGGACTGTGCTGCTGACCAGGCGTTCGAGGTCAACCCCCTCCGGCGATTGCTGCGTGTTTAAGTGCTGCTCCGCATCCCGTACCGCCTCTTCCGGAGGAGGCAGCGTGGCGTACACAGCGTATGCCTCATCAATCTTAGATGCCGGTATGAATTTATCTGTGACTACCAGTAAGCTAGAAGTTCCTTTTCCGCCGTAAAATAAATTGACGGCTTGGGTAGCACGCCTGTCTGATCCTGGTATTTGTTGCGCAATGTGCCTGGTAAACCATTGGTAGAACCCGGCGTCGATGATTGGTTTTTCTAGACCAAACACCAAACGAAACCTAGGCCAAGTCTCTGTGTGAGACGGCGATAGGTAGGCGAGACTCAGATATTTATTACAGATATTTAGCTCTAGTGCCTGAGCTACGTCCAGTTCTTGCTTTTGTATCTTGTTGCCGTCTTTATCTTTCCCATCTGCTTGGTTGTCGATGTCAATGATGATCAAACCGGCTTTGATTGCACCGGTATTGCCCTCGCGTCTTCGCCCATCGACAAGGTGCCAGGCACACAAGCCAGCTTGCTGCGTGGTGACAGCGTCAGCTAGTGCTGCGATGTCCTTTTCTTGAGGAAGCCAGTTGTTGTTGAAAGCGGCGAAGTTGCCCCCCGCCGCGATCTTGCCCGTCGCAGGGTTGACGTACTCAGAGACTGCGTAGTTGATTGAGAAGAAAAAGTCCATGGTCTCCTGACGTCAGGTCATTCTGCCACGAAACCCCTTGCAGCGCAGTGGAAGGCGCCCTTAAGAAGGTGTTTCACTTATTGGCAGATTCATAAAATTGCCGCAAAACCTGCAGCCATTGTTCAACGTGTTTTTCGACTTGTGCTCTACTAAAAGTGAAAACTTGAACGGGGTACTCTGGCAGTGGAGTCGATACGATTATCTGGGTCTTGTCTATTTTTATGTCTAGACAAGTTTCCGCTGCCAGTGTGTAAGCAGCTAATTGTAGTTGCGTTTTCTTTAGTTTAAAGACTCCACTTATTAAGGATTTTTTGACGTTATCTGGAAGGTTATCTTTTGCTTTTGGGAAGTTAGCTGAGTAGGGACCTACTGAAGTTTTAAAGTCGCCGAGAATAATTTCTCCATTTACATCTCTATAAATGATGTCACAGCAACCGGCGTATCCGTGACCTGTATTTTCGTCATAGTAATGGATCCTGCCGATACCGTCTTCTCCTACATACCTAGACCACTGAGGTTGGTTGTACGGCTTCTCACTCCATAGAACGGTTCCTTCGTCCAGAAGTTCATCCAATTTTTCCGGCATACCTTTCCAGTATGCGAGAACATCATCCGCAGGGTGTACAGCTAGCCCTCTGATGTAGTTCTCTACAGCGTTGTGGATGAAGGAACCCCGCGCAGCAGCGTTTTCTAGCGCACCAGGATTCATTAGATTCCAGTGCGCTAGTTTTTTACGCGTTTCCTCCGTCTGCGTGGCCGATAGGACACTTGTAACGGATGGAAGAGGTTTGGGTACTCCTGCGCAGTTGTAGTGCCTCAGGCCGTTTAGCGTAACTCTGGTTTGGGACACATTTTTGTGTCGATTAACCTTTAGTTTACTATTTGATTTTAGAACGACATCTGAAACGGTCGAGAGTCTGTATCTTCATCATCGTCATCGTCTTCATTCTGGTCCTGCTCAGTGCTTTCGTCTTCATCGGAATCCAAAAAGAATTCAGATTTTTGGTAATTAAAATCCCTGTTATGGCTGCTCAGCTCTTCGGCGAGGCAAAGACCTGCGCAATAAGAGTCGGTAATAATCCCCGCGCACTCAGAGGCAGATCTAGCGGTTCCCTCAGGTGAGACGCACTCCTGGAGGAGTTGTTCTGATACCAATAGGGCTGTAATTTTTTCGAGAAGTGTATTTGTTTTTGTGAGTTGATCCAGAACATCTCGTTGAAATTTGTCGAACTTTTGGCGGCGAGTCATTGTCATGTTAAAGAGGGCAGAGGGTCGACACGGTCCCAGTCCAGACCAAAGGTTATCTGAGTTCCGTCGTGCCACTGCTCAGGGCGTTGGAAAACAAACCAGCAGCTGGTGACGGAATCCCGCGTGGAACCGATGGCTCGGAATTTAGGACGTGGATTGAGAACAATCATATTGCTGATCTTGTTTGCTAACAGAAAGCTTTTACGTTTGGCTACTGGTTCTATGAACGACAGCCTATCTAGAACGGCTATACCTTGTGTTGCAATCTGAATACCGTATTCAAGTATATACTCTGTGTAGTCTCCTAAACCTGTTGTTGCTGCTATGACCCAATCAAACTTTTTTTCTTTCTGGCCGACCCACCAGACAGGATCCATCAGGTTTGTTTCGTCCTTGTTCTCGACGACGTTAAAGTTGTGACGTCTGAGCTGGTCGCTCAATATCGACAGCGGATCGAATGGGACTAGAACTGAGCCTGTGATGAAACTGTGCTTTATCAGCGCGTGGGTGACGCCGTTTGGAAGCTGATAGAAGGAGTCTGCCATTGGTCTGGGTTTCGAGCTGTCAGAGTTTAACCAAAATTTCCGGTCTATCCGGTAAATGCTGCCTATTATGACGTCAGTGCATTCTGTAGATTATGTTAAATCTGGAATGGCTTAATACAGAGCAGGAGTTTTTACACAAACGAGTTTGCGAAGATTTCGCCAAGCTTGATCGAGAGCAAATGAAAGTGGTTTTTGAATCTGTGCATAAACAGTATTTAGTTAGGAACAGTTTATTCTCTCGTCTAGTTTCTTGGTGCGCAAGGAATGGGGTTATTCTTCCTGCTTTTGATGAGTTGCTCTCTCCAAAAGAGGTTGCGCACCCGACCCTCTTAGAAGAATAAAAAAAAGCGGCCGTTAGACCGCTCTTTACCTTGGCTCAGATAACTCTAGCTTAAAAATCGATCCCCAGAGCTTTGGCTTGCTCTGCGGTTAGCTCGATTGGTTTTTTTGCTTTGGCGCTAGGCGGCTCATTTTCGACTTTTTCTTCTGCTTCCGCAGATTTCAAAGCCTTCGCTGGCGCCGCGCTAGCGAATGAGCGCTCTGGAGGGGTTCCTCTCTCAGCGGCGAATCGAGCTTTGATCTCGGTGTGATCCGCCCCCAGGGGTAGTTCCACTAAATCGGAGCCAGGGATATGGGACTTCAATGCGGATGCGCATAGATTCCCTCCCTTATCGACAAGCCAGCTGTTGATATCCTCAATCAACTTTGTTTCTTCATCATTTGATGGCGGTCGATCCGAGAATTCGAGAGCGTTGAAGTTGATTTTCGCGCCGTCAGCACCGGTCATGGGATCGCGCTCATTGAAGCTGCGAGTCACGAATTTCGTCGTGGTAATGACTGATGCGCAGTTAATTCGATTGTTGTAGAGAGTTTGGAAATAACTAATGAAGTTCTTTTGCGAAGATTTACCCGAAATCATTGAGGTCGTGACGCAACGGGGCGGAAGCAACCTGTGATTTGGGCTCACTCCGATGTATGCGATGCGCAAGAATTCTTCTTGATTGCGCATACCGAGGTTGCCAAAGTACGGAGTGAATCCGACTAAAACAAACTCGATTGGAATACCGTTGTCGTTTCGATCGACAATGGCAGAATCCGGGTCGACGTCGGACTTCCAGCGTCGGGCCTGGAGATCAATACGAAGTGTGTGCGGCGGTACGTTACACAGAATTTCGTCTTGGGAAAATTGACCAGCGATGAAGACCATGGTTAGTAGTTAATCAGAGGGAGAAATCGATAGAACCGATAGCAGCGGCAGCCACTTTACCCTTTTCGGGATCAACAGCTTTTTTTGGCGTTTGCTTAGAGGATTTGGGGAGATAGAGGATCTTATCTACTGTGTAGTTAAGATAATTCCTATCATCCTTTTCACTCGTTGAAACCTTGCCTACCGCGATAGTGGGTGTGCCTGGTGCAAGCTCGGCGAGTTGTTTAGACAGCTCACCCCAAGCTGTCATTTTAAACCAAGCGGTTTCGTTTTCTTCTGTCTGCCACGCAAGTGAACGATTGGTTACGGTTGTGTCTGAAAGCTCGACTTCGTCGGCTTTCGGGCCGAGACCCCCCGTGGCCATGAAGACGTTAATAGCGAGAAGATCCTCGAAATTATCTTCTGTGACAATCAGCATGGGTTGCATCTTAAGCACACCATCGATTGTCGGTTTAGTAGGACCCATCGCTAACACGGTTTGTCCTACTTCCAATTTTTTAAGTAATTTCCCGACGTAGTGATTCGATTGTTGCAGGAGTTGGAATTTGGTTTCAACTCTTTTGTCGTTCGAGGGAAGCGCTTCAGCTAAGACGTTCACAATGCCGTCGTTGTCATCCGCCGTTGCGGTGACTTTCAGGCCCATTAGAAACAAGTTCATTGCTTAGTTGTCTGTAAATAGTCGATCGGTGGACGTTGAGAGCCGCGGCTATCTGGGGGATCCCGACACCTTGGCTCCGGTAGGCTACTACCAATTTCCTGTCGCCGCATGAGATTTTCTCGTTTTTGCCTTGGACGTAGGTGAAATGATATGGATTTATACATTTCTTACACAGACATTTAGGTTTTGCTGTGACGCCGTCTTTGGGGATATCTAAGTATTTCAAGATTATTGTTCTTATGTAGTGCCTGGACCCCAAGACGTATGTACACGGAACGTTGTTCGTAAACGTTCCTTCCCACTCGCGGCATTCACCGTGGGTGAAATTGTTCTCAGCGAGATCTTTAAATAGTTTTGACAGTAAATCTTCTTCGCAGTTGCTGTAATTAAGGTTGTATTTTTCCGCCCCTAACGAACGAGAGATATCTCCTGCTTGCGCCTGTGCGTGCCCACTGTCTTGTGCCGTTATTTGTAGATTTAGTTTTTTGGTCTCTTTTATCAGAGACAGCACGTATTTATCCTTAATAAGCATGCTGGGCTTTTTTAGGCAGCTTACTAGCGTTTGCCGCCACCTCCTTTGCCGCCGC
>Ga0099848_1000149_pt1 | contig 29250 bp, 33 predicted proteins | sample CB_VirMetaG_3_FD_78179 | JGI IMG/M metagenome (GOLD analysis project Ga0099848, IMG submission 78179) | Freshwater to marine saline gradient viral communities from Chesapeake Bay - CB_1508_1S Viral MetaG | ecosystem: Environmental > Aquatic > Marine > Coastal | place: USA: Chesapeake Bay...
CCTATTGGGCGGTTCCGATACCAGTCACGATGGACCCAGCAGACTCACCAGCAGCTCGAGAGAACTCACCACCGCCGACGAATTCTCCGATTCGCGACTTCTTTCTTTGCTCTAGTTCTCGCTTTGCCTTCTCGTTCAAACCAAACTGTTGAGCAATGAGTTCTTGATCGCTGATTGTTCCCTCACCGGGGAGCGCAGAGCGAAGCTCGCCAAGCTTTCCAATTTCAGAGAATCCGGTTTCTGCTTCGGCAAGGGTGACGCCAGAACGGACCAGTTCTTCTGCCTGCTCGCGGCCGAGTCTGATGTTACCCATAGTCTGGGCCCTACCCATGAACAATGCAGACTGTGCCTGACGCTTGTAATCTGCGGCAGTCAACAGTGGGCGTGCACGGTCAGGATCAATAAAGTACGCCATGATGTCACCGTCGGTCAGGTTGTACTCGTCCCGGAGTTTCTGCTTTACGGTGGCGTCTGCGTCCTCTACGACCCGGTAGGCATCCCGAAGCCTGTTATCAAGCTCAACTACAGCAACGTCACCACCAATCAACTTTTCAAAGTCGGCTGGATCGTCATAGAAGCCAGGGGGGAGACCATTCTTGGCGAGAACATTTGAATAACTCTTTTCAAGTTCAATGTAGGTTGATGGAAGGAGTTCGCTGAGTCCAGCAGCCTTCCTCAATTCGTTGGCCCTGAACCTTTTCTTGTAAGCGGGCTCCTCTTTTACGGAAAGCACAAGAGCGTCTGCATCAGTAAAGTCAACCTCTTGAGCTGTGTACTTGCTCCAGAGTGGGGTTTCAAGTTCGCCCAACCCGTATTGCACCAAGATTGCGCGAAGGATTGCTTTTGCGTCTTCTCTTGGCTCAAACTGGTAGTCCTCGAGGTATCCGGTTTCAAGTTCGGAAACCCGGTTCTCAAGGTCTACAACGTATGGATCCTTGCCATAATTGGGATCACCGGGGGAGCGGCCCCACTGGTCCGTGGTTGGGTTCAGTGGAGTTACATCAAACGGCTGGATTCTTCCGATGTCAAATGCGTCGCTCATTCAACAGCCCCAAATGCTTTTGCCAAGTTCATTGCCATTGACCTCGCGTCATTCTTTGCTTGCTTTGTGTACTTGTATCCGTACTTGTCATCACTTCGCAACAAAGTTTCCCACTCGGTCATACTCATCGGCCTGCCGTTTTGGGTTCCGAAAGCAGCAGCAAACTTGCTGTCATTCATGTCAATTGACTCTTCGCTCATTTCAAGAACCCTGGATGCGGCCTGGCGGTACGGCGCAAAGATGTCCTGCAGGGTCAGTCCAGCGTCAAGCTGTGGTGCTAGATGGAAGTATGCCGACTTTGCCGCAATCATCCCCTTTTTCCTGAACGAATCCTCGGACAGAACCTGACCGTTGTAAGCCTGGCCGGTAAGAACCGAGTAAACCTGGTCATCAAGATCAGAGGGGTTGTAGCCGTACGACTTGGCAAGATTCTTCAGAGCCATTGCATCGAGGCTGGAAACAATGTCAGCTTTTGTTTTCCTCGAAGTACCAAATGTTGAATAAATGTAGTTGTCGGCTACTACTCCGGTCATCCCGAACCGGGTCACGTCTCTGGCGATCTTGTCCAGTTCCGAAATGGTCATGCCAAGGTCGCCGTATTTGGAGGCAATCTGCGCCCTAATTGACGCAATTGATGCAGCCCTTTCCGCTTCGGTAAGTGCGTCAAATTGCTTCGCCTTATCGGACGTTTGGTTCCAGTAGTTAGTTGCCTTGATCTTCCCGTCAAGAGCCATGATCCCGGCATCGGTATCAAGTGAGTAACTGTCGGGGTTCTTTGCTACATCGAGAATCAAGTCAACAAGGTCGTTGCCAAATACGCTTCGAGCCTCTGCTTCGCCAGCACCACCATCAACTATGCGGGCGTACTGCGGGAACTGGGAAACAAAGAAGGACTTCCAGTCTTGCTCTGGTGTTTCCTGCTTCTTCTTTTTTGTTGCCATTACGAACCACCAAGCAGCGCGAAGATCCTATTGATTGCGCCGCCAACTTTGTATGCAGTCGCTTCGCCTGGAGCAATTGATTCGACCTAACCCTTGGCTGCAACCGATAACGATGCAGGATCTTGCGTCTTCCCCATAGCGGCGGCACGCTCCTCTGCTTGGATTCGTTGAATTGCTGCTTGAATTTCTTTCTTTGTCAATGCTCTGCCGAGGTACCTAAATGATGCTTCGGTCAGTGCCTGCTCTGCGTCCTTGCTGGATACAACAGAGTATGAACGCCCGCCGCTCGTCCCCATGTTTCCGACCGCAATTGCCCCGCCGCTGACCATTCCGGCAATTGCTCGCCAGGTGCGGCCCATGCCAACAGAGAAATCAAACAGATCCTGAATGGCCCTCTTGTCTTCGTTGCGGAGACCAAAGCCCTTGATTGCACCATCTGATGGCTTGTCATCGCCGTAGTACCCAAGCCTCTGGGCGGTGCGCAGGAGAAGTGCTCTGTCTGCATCTGTCTGAAGGTTCCAGTACTCCGGACCAATGTCGTCTCCATTGTCGGAATAAGCCACTCTGGAGATGTTGTTTTTTTCATCAACCAGCGATGGGCCAACATAGGCAATCTGGTTGCTAAGCGCTGGCATTCCGGAAATTCTTTTGATTGAGCTTCCGGTAAACGTGGTCAGTTTGTCATTGTCTGCCCACTTGAGATTTTCTTGGGTGTTGTTGATGTATCTACTTGGATACGGGTAAACGTTTGTTCCGGCTGCCCCGGTCCTTGCCGACGAGGCAGGTGGGAACATCTTTGGATCTATTGTAAAATCACCCGAGCCAGTGCCGGTTGACTCCGTATCTGGTGCTATGGAACTAGCCGTTTCTTCTAAATCACTTTGATTTTTTGGCCTTACCATCAGTCCTCTACCTCTTGCGCCAGCACGCGTTGCCAGATTCTAGCAAATTCTGGACTTCTTTCGGAAAGGTCTTCTCCGAAGGTTCGCAGATGGGCTTTTGCGTATGACGCCCTTTGTGACTCAAGGCTTCTTACACCTAGACCAGCGTAGTAGTTGTTTCGCAACTCAAGGTATTTCTTGAGCGGAGATGTCAGGTTGTTGTCGGCAACCCTGGAGTCCTCGACAATTCTCTCCAGTTCTGCCATCTGGTTGGGAAACTCACCAACCGTAAACTCGGCAAACCTCGGGAATCCCGGGTACTCTTCATGCAACTGTGCTCTGTAGTTGTCAAGCAGGCGCCTCTGCATCTCGGTAAGATTTGCCCCAAACAGCTTGCGGGCGGCACGGTATCTTGCCGAACCAACTCGGCGCTGGGCCAGATCAATTAGTTCATCGTCGGTAAGACGGACTCTTTTGCCCTGCTGACGCTGGCGCTCATAAACGTCAAAGTTGAACTCGGACCCGGACGGAGCAAAGTATGAAGCAACCGTTGGGTACTCGTTCATAATGTCGCCATTGGCGAATTCCCACTCACCAAACTCACGGCTGGCCTCCAGGCCCTCAACTACCGTCTTGGTCTTCGAGCCGATGTATAGGGTCATCTCTTCACCGAAAACCTTTTGGAATCGCTGGATGGCCGTGTCGTAGTTTTCTTGCTGGAACTTTTCGAGAACCTTCGTCATTTCATCGACGTATACATCCATTTCAAGTTCTCCCTTTGACTCCACCTTGTATCCGACCTGTGGTGAGGTTGGCCCAATAAACTGCTGGATGATTCTCATCAGAGAGATTGTTTGAGCTTCTTGCTTTGCCTTTGCTTTTAGGGCCCTGGTTCCCTCTTCCGTATTCAGATCAAAGTCACCGCTTGCAGATAGTGCCCTGAGAACCTCAACATAGGTTCTTGCAAATGTTGAGTTCATGTCGTCTTCGCGGTTGTAGGCCAATGAAGAGATCAGGTCGGCTGTCTTTGTAACCGTGCCAGGCAGCGGATTGAAAGATCCTGCGACTTCCTGTGCCGTTGAAGTCTTACCGTACGGCAAAACAACCTGCACGAGCTTGCTGGTGTCTGGAGTGTTTCTCAGAATAAACGACGCTGGTATTTGGGCTAATGGCCCAAGACCTGGCATCCAGCTAATTCCTTGGCTGAGCTGAGACACTGGCGCTTCTGCCAGTACTTCAGTGTCGTACAGATTCAGAACATTGCCAAGACCAAGTAGTGATGGGAACTGGAAGTACATTTGGTCTGACTGCGGGTCCTTGTAAAAGAACCCACGTCCGTCCTGATCTGGGTCTGCTTGGGTCAGACCGAAGGAGAACCTGTTGAACCTGGTAGCAATCGAAGGATCCTCGATCATCAGCGATGTCCATCGACCAATGATTTCTCTCCACGCCGTGACAAACGGCATGGTGATTCGAAGAATGTCTTCCAGGTTCGACCTGGCAGAGGCGTCGTAAAGAAGTTCTTTTGTCTTCTGCAGAGCTACCAGTCGCGCATAGTCGTCGAGATCTTCGTACTTGACCTTGCCACCCTTGCCAGATTTTGCAATCTGCTGAATTCTTTGCGCGGTCTTCTTGTCTCCGATGTAATCGCCAATGTCGGTGTATCCACCACGCTTGGCGTCCGCCTCCAGCTTCTTCACCAACTTCTTTGCAGAGTTGGGATCAATCTGGTCCAGCCTCTGCGAGACTTCGTCATAGTAGAACTTGCGAAATACTGGGCTTCGCTCGGTTGTCTTTACCCACTTTTTTCCGTATAGCTCACTAAAGATCTTGTCCGTGAACTGGTCCAGACCCTCGCTGATACCCTCGAACAGCTTCCTGTCGGTGCCATCTTTTTCGTAGATTTCTTTTTGTACGTACTGTGGAAGCCCCTGGTTGGTGGACTTCTCGTACATAGGAGCCTTTTTGATTACCCTTCTTGCGTCCCTATCTCCGTAGTAGTTGAAGCTTCCGTTTGGGCGCGTGGTAACAGAGTTCCCCGTTGTCGGGATTACGACTATGTCGCTGCCGCTGATCCCAGAAATGATTGCCTCGTCTCCGTTCTGGAGACGGACTGCTTGACCAACCACGGGCTTTGGCGAACCGGACAACAACTTGACGCTGGAGGCAGGAACCGTCTGAATCTCGTCAAACTTTCCGACCCTGTCAAACGCCTGCATGAAGGCAATTTCACTCAGGTTGCCGGAGTTTGTTTCAACGTTTCCAACAACAATGGTCTTTATGTGGTTCCTGAGCCAGTCGTCTAGTTCGCCTTTTGACAGGGAGCGAAGATCGATCGGTGGTCCAAACGCCTCAATCCCATCTACGCTCTTGAACGGAACACCACGTTTGTAAATGCCAACAAGGTCCTTGAACACGTCTGGTGTCTTGGCAAGTTTTACAGCTTCCTCTACGGCGTCATCAATGTCGCCGCCAAAAGCGATTGCCTGTGCAATGGATTTCTGCAAAGGATCTTTATGGGCAAGTCGAATTTGCTGGAGTATCCCGCGTGTCCAGGTCTCTTCGCCGTCCAGCTTTGAAACCGGCCTCCAGTTGTTGGTGGCCCTGAGGTGTGATCCAACCGTGTGCATGCCAAGACCTTGCTGGCGCATGTTGAAGTTCAACAACTCAGCATGCTCTCGACGCAACTGCTGTGCATTGTCGTAGGCGATAAGGCTCTCACCAAGGATGGAGCGGTTCTTCATCGAAAACCCAGCACGCCTAAACGCACGATTCAGTTTGTTTGATTCTTTGGTCTCGGCAAGAACCAGTGCCATGTACTGGAATGGGTGGCTAAGCACTCCGGTCTGCGCGCCAAATGCCATGCGAAGCTGGGCGTCCATTGCGTTTCGCATTACGTATCCGATGGTTGCAAGGTTGAGCGGCTTCCAGATCCTGTTCTGCAGGTGATCCAAAAAAGTCAGATAACCGCGCTGTTCTCCACTAAACAGTTTTTTGTCGGAGACTTCGATCAATCCTTCTCGCTCATTCAACAACTGTTGATAGCGAGCCTCTTGTGTTGGGTTTCGCTTTCTTCCAACAAGTTGACGAATTTCGTTTTGAACCTGCGCAAATCTCTGCTCGTCGACAATCGTCTCTACATCTTCGTAGAGCTTCCTCTTGGTAGTGAGGGCCATCGTTGGCTTCCGAATTGCCTTGGGAACGTTGTTTAGGGCGTCGGCAATGAAAGGGTTGTTCGTGAGCCTTCTGATTTCCCTGTAATCAGGAAGCGTCTGAACCCTGTCAAACAGTTCTGATAACTGCATCGGTCGCACGATGCCATGTGCTGCGGTTCCAACCTCTGCTGCCTGCTTGATGAAATCGTTGTATACGGTTGGCGGAAGATGATTCTTCAACATCGTTCCATACAAACGCATGAACTTGTGGTCCGTCGGCACGCCCGCTCTGTCAATCAAGGTGGAGCGGAGCTTCTCCATTGATTGCTTTGGCCTGCGGAGAATGTCATCTATGACCTCGTTGCGCACACCATTCTTTTTCAGAATGGTCGACACCGCCATTTCATAGATTTTGTAGGCGTCCTTTTGGTCATCGGCACTTGACTTGGCCAAAAAGTTCTTGCTTGCGGTTTCCAGGAATGTGGAGATTTCGTCGTCGCTTGCGCCTGCGCCCTTCAAGGAAAGCGAGAAGTTGCGCATTGCCGCAGCTCTGTCATAGTCATCACCGTTGATAACGATCTCGCCCTCAGGAAGATTGGACAAAAGTCGCGAACGCTTCAGTGGGCTGCGCTTGAGAAGGTACCTTGCTGGCTGGCTGAAGCCCGGCCTAATGTCGTAGATGTTTGTGCTGAGGGTATTCTTGCCAATTGCGTAGCCGTTTACCAGTGCATACTTGACCTTGTCGACGCTGTCCGCTTTCTGCAGGTCAAGAGCCTGCTCTGGGGTGATCTTGAAGTCGTACATTCGGTAGATGTTGTACAGACTTTTTTCTTGTGCGAGATCATTTACCACCTTGACGGCTGTCGTGTTGCTGTCCATGAAGCGATTCCACTTCTGCACGTCCAGGGACAGTCCAGTAAGAGACGACTGCAAGCCAGCTTGAGACCTCAAAGCCCGTCTATAAGCGACGGCATCGCTTTTACTGACCAGTGGGACTATGCCCCTCGCCGAGGCAAGAGTGTCGGCAAAGTTTGCACCGGTGGTGGCAGCCACGGCACCAGCACGCGTTGCCCTGGAGAGATCTCGCGCCCCCTTTACAATGAGCCTGTTGGGGTCTGGAGCGGTCAACTGTGTGATTAGGTCCAGCGTTCCGGACAAAACGTTGTACCAAAGACCCTCTTCAAGGCCAACTGTTACAGCTGCTCCACGGCCAATAGAGAATGCAGAACCGTTCTTTACCTCTCCTCTGAACTTGCGCGCAGCTTTAGCTTGCTCCTGCACCAGCTCATCCGCCATGTAGAACCCGGAACCCTGGTCTCCCCAGTTTGCAGCAAGCTGATAAATACTGAATGACTCAGCGTATTCCTTGAAAAACTGTAGATTTTCAGACTTAGTCTTTCCTGGGTTCAGCACAGCCGCGGCATTGTTTAGTGCTTCAGGAACGATCTGCCCAATTGCACCAGCCACACGTGCCACACCCTTGAGTCCCGAGTAGAAGGAACCAAGACTAAACAGCGATGTGCCCTCACCATTTGACTGAACGTTTGATTCCTGCGCCGGAATGTTAGGAACAACTGCGTACTGGGACTTTTCTCGCTCCAGTTCCGGGACAACACCACGCCTGTCCACGATGTTGCGCCCAGAAAACTCCGCAATCTTGTCGATTGCCGCATCGCTGGCAAAACTTCGGGCAAGTGCAATTTGTGTTTGCGCAGCAATCCATGGCGCACGCTCGTTTATGTACGCAATTCGTTCCGCTACGCGTGGATCAGACTGTGAGGCAAGGCTCAACTGCCGATCTTTTAGGAGAGACTCCTTATTGAGTATCTCTCTGGACTGTTTGTCCAGACTTCGTTGCCAGTCCATCAAGCCCCATACTTGTCAAGAAGGTCGGCAATTCCACTATTTGGGTAGAACCGAGCAATGTTTTGCAGCTCGATAAGTGCTTCGTTTCTTGGGTTTGCAATGGGAATCCCAGCCTGCAGTGAAGACATTCCAGGACCAAAGTCAGCTCCGGCCGTAATTGGTTCATCTGGGCGCTGAGTTGGGGCAAGCAGATCCATTACTCTGCCGGGCTGTGGTCGATTTGGCTGTTGCTGAACCGACTCGCTGGGAGGAGCGGATGCCGGAACCTCACGCAATCCCCGCATAAGGCGTGCTGATTCCCCGTACTGGTTGGATGGCGGAACTTTCGGAGTCATTGTCTGTCCGATTTTTGCCGCCTTGTTTTGAAGATCAGAACGAATAGCCACGCTTATCCTCCAAGTTGTGCAAGAAGTGACTCAAGGCCACCACCTGGTGCGGCCTCCATCGGCGACTGCGCGCCCATTCCAGGCATCGCAAGACCGGGCATTGCTTCAGGAGAGCCTGGAGCAACCATAGCAGCCTGCCTGTCTCTTGCTCGTTGATCGGTTCTCTTTACTGCCTCAAACAACGGGACATCGTTTTCTACTACAAGCTTGACCAAGTATGCCAGATCTTCTGGCTGGTACGGGCCGTTGGGGTCAACTGCCTGCTGCTGAATGGATGCAAGCAGCGCTGCCTCAACTCCCTCTTGGACGATCCTGTCATGCTCAAGATCTGGGTCGGCGATCAATGGGTCCGCTTCACGGGCGGATTCCTTGCTCATCAAACCGGTACCGAGTCTCTGGCCAAGGCCGACAATCAAACCGTTTACGTCAGACCCTGCAGCCGAGTATGTGACGTAGTGGAAGTCGTTGTCCCAAAGCTTGTTCGGGACGTAAAGCGACATGCCACCGGCGGAACGACCGGGGATGTAAAAGGACTTTTGGAATTGCCCCCAGTATCCGCGTTCGATGGCAATAGCAATCTTGTCTTCTTCAATAAGCGAAGCCTCAAAGATTGACTGTGCCTCTTGAACCCTGTAGTCGATAGTTGCCGAAAGAATCGCGTCACCACGACGGCCGGTACGGATGTTGGTGCCAGACTCTCCACCGAACTCCGCAGGGATAGAACCCTCTAGGCGCTCTTGCCGCTCGAGACGATCAAGTGCAATGTCGGTCTTATAGCCGGGGTTGATCTGCTGTTGAGTGATGTCACCACCCTTGACCACACCAAGCTGTCCGGTCTTGCCGTCTGCAAGGGACAGGATTTCTGGGTTTTCTCCAGTGCGGGCAACTAGGTATTCGTCCGGGAAGATGCCGCGCTCGATGGCAATTTCGGTAAGCGCCTGAAGACGGGCACGCGTGTAGTACATCCCTAGCACGCCATCGAACTGTCCGCGTGGACGGTCAAGGGTAATTCGATTTGGCATGACAACAAGAGGAAGACCGGTACGATTCGGAATTGATTCGAGCAGGGTTGCGGAGTAATTGCCGTAACCAATGGTGTCCGTGTCAAAGGTGTCATCGTTTACCGCAGAGCCAGCAGCAACGAGCTGAATTGCCTCGGGAGAGACGTACTCGAGCATCACGTACTTTTGGTCCGGGTCGACCTTGCCCATTCCGAGCTGAGCCGCAACCTGAGAACCATAGGTGCGCAAAAGCCAAGAAGCCGTAACGTAATACGCAAAGATGCAGTCGTACGGAACCGGATCGTCCGGATCTTCGACCGGGGCAGCGTATGTGTCAAGTGGGTTACGTACAGTCCACTGCGGCTGCATTGTCCGAAAGTTTGGCTTGATGATCACTGGGGACTGTGAATAAGCAAGAAGGTGACGGGCCCTGCGGCGCATCTTCTGCTGCATTCTGTTTCCGTCCCAGATGGCAAGCATTGCTTGTCGCTTTTGACGCGCCATCTGCTTTGCTTTTTCCTGGCCCTCTTTCACCGGAGGGAAGAAAGGACTTGGCATCGTTGATGCAACTCGCATTGACATTTGATCCAAACCCTGAACCAAAAGGTTGGCAACAGAAGACTTGGCGTTCTTGTCCAGCTCGTTCAATGGGACGATAACATCGCCGTTAGCAAGATCCCTAACGCGGCGCATCTGCTCCTTCAGCGGGCCAGCAGCCTTTCGCCTGGAGCTATAAAGCTCTACTATTTCCTCAGCGGAAAGCATTGTCACCCCTGGCGATTTGCTCGTGCGAAAACGATCCTGTTATAGAGCGCTTGTGTTTCTGGTCTTGCCCTGCGATAACGAGCCATCGTTTTTGCGTTCTTCATCACCGCACCAGCAGAACTTTTTTTCTGGGAGGAAACGGTTGACCGCAGTTCTTTGATGATCTTTGCATTACGCTTCTCGAATGCAGCTCGCGTAACCTCGTCGGAATTGCGCAACAGTTCCTTGCCGCCACCAGAAATCCACTTGTCCAATTCCTTGGTGGTCTTGAACGTTGCCTCCTCGACCGTTCTAATGTTCTTTGGCTGCCCGCCGATTTTCACGTCGTAAGCTTTCTTCGCAGTAGACTTGCTTGTTTTTGCTGAGCCCTTCTTGGCAACATTCTTTGCAACAACGCGTGGCGCCGCTGCTTTCTTGGCAACAGTCTCAACGACTTCTTCTCCGCCTTCAGCAACAAACTGAGCCATAGCCTTGCTTTGGTTCTGAACCATTGCATTGATCACGTCAGAAGAAACCATTTCGAGATTGCTTCCAGACGACTTGGCCGTTGTCTCCAGGAATGTGCCGCTCATGCGAGGTCCGGTGTAAATCATTCCCTCAAACTTCGGAGCAGCTTCCTTCTTGACTGCAGCCGCCTTCTTTGCAACAGCCTTCTTGGCCGTTGCCTTCTTTGCAACCTTCTTTGCTGCAGCCTTGACTGGAGCAGGAGTTGCTTTGGTTACGGTCTTTTCAATTACTTGGGCTGCTGGCTTGGCGTCAACCTTTGCCGTCTTGGTCGCAGCTTTCTTGGAAGTTTTCTTTGCAGTTGTGGCAACAGCAGCAGCGCCACGACGACCACTCATTGCTACCTTTGGAAGCTTTGCGCCACCCGCCGCACCCTTGGCACCCTTAGCGGCACCCTTTGCACCGGCAGCAGCCCCCTTCGCCCCCTGGGCAGCGCCACGAATTCCGCCAGCCGTAGAAGCACGCGTCACCGGGGTTGGAGTAATGACCGTTGTGGTCTTCTTGGTCGTGCTCTTCGCAGTGTTTTTTGCGGCGGAGGTTGCGGCCGAAGTTGGCTTTGGGGCGGTAAAGCGAACGCCACCAAGTTCTCCTGGTTTGATCTTTACAACATCGTCGATCTTTGAAGCGGACCTACTTGTCAGCTTTGTAATTGAACTTGTTACCGCGCTCTTTCCACCAGCAGCAAGACCTTTGACGGCGCTTCCGGCAGCTGGTGTTCCAAGGATGCTGGCCACAACGGAGGCGGTGTTCACTATTGCCTCTACTGGGTTGGCTTCGCGTTGCTTCAACTTTGGATTGATTCGACCACCCGTCTGATTCCACAGTGGGTTGATAAAAGTTGCTTGAATACTTTCGCCTTCACGTGATGCAAAGTTCAAAGCCTTCGATCCACCGGCTTTCGCCCACTTCAACCAGTTGCTTGGGTTGGTTGCTGAGTCAAGTGTGCGCTGAATAGCGTCTGGTTTCCAAACTTTTGCCGGTGCTGCTGGAGTCTGTCCCCAACCCTGAACGGACTGACGACGCACAGACTGCATCTGACCGGTTGTCAGTCGTGGAGTTTGCGTTTGCCCAGTGGTGTTAGAACCCTTGCCCGACGTACCACCTTTGTTGGCCGCGGCCTTCTGCGCAGCAATGCGCTTGAGGTCTCCCTCGGTGTAAAAACCAGCACGTTGTACTCCTCCCGACTTGTACTTCTGCCGCAATGCTTTACGGTCAACAGGCTTGCCTGCCGCTTCCAGTTCTGCTGCACGCTTCTGAACGTAAAAACGTGTGCGCGCTTCGGGCTTCTCGAGGTTCGGACGAGCTTGAACAAATTCACGACGTTCTTTTTCAAGTTGAATTTGTGCAGGTGTCTTCTTCTTCGATGCCATTCAGTCTCCAGTGCGCGCTAAATAAAAAAATAGCACATTAGATCCACGAAGGGCGCCACATTCTTGGTGGTGACACTATAGGCCGTAGTTGTGGCATGTGCAACTCGGCAAACCAATGGGCCATTACAAGGTCGGTGCCGTTCTTTTTGTCCCTCGTCCATGAGCACATTTCGTCTACGAAGGCCAGCGTCTTCCAGTTCCCGCGCATGGTTGGGATCCGAACCTGTCCAGCTCTCCACAGTGGTGGCAGTAGGGCTTCCACGCCGAGATTCTCGTCGAACTTGTTTCGGCTGGTGGTGTGTGGAACCACGTTTACCCCGTGCAGGGCTTGCCACTTCCGCACGAAGTCGTGCGCTAATAGGAATCGCTGGGCGGCGTTGATCTCGACCACCCAATGGGAGATTGGGTACCCGTACTCCCACGACCTGTTCTGCCAATCCTCCATGATTCCGGAGTACTCCCGGCTAGCGGTGTCAAATCCAAGCAGGTCTTCTGCGGTTAGCTTGATTCTTTCAAGGTCGACTAGGTACCGAAGATTGGTTTCCGGCTGGTATAGCCACCACTGGAGAGCCCAGAACATGGTGGGGCTAGGGTCAACCGATGCTATGGAGATGATTGGTGGGGTCAAACCTTCCGGCACCCACCCAGCGGTGCGGTCATTGTCGATACACCCTGGGTAAAGCACTCCGTCCGGACCGAGCCCACCGGTTGCCCACACGCGATTGATCAGGTAGTGGTCTTCTGCCAGGTCTTTCTGCTGGTAGACCACATCAAACTTGGACGGGGAGGAGTGCTTGATGTACGAAAGGTCCTTCCACGACAACCTGAATGGGTCCAAGAGGGGCCCGTCTGGCCAGGCTGGGGCATCTTGACGCCTGGAGGCTGGCCCGCTGTCCAGTTCATCGTAGTAAGCCTTGTAGATCAGGTGGTGATACTTCTGACTCTTGACCGGTTCTACCTCTTCGGAGACATCGGTCACGTCTTCACCGTCGTAGTCGTCCAATTCGTACGTAACTTTGGACAAACAGTGGGCATAAAGGTCACCAGGACCCAACCTTTGACCGATTACGGCCAGCATTCCACCCGGATCGACGCGGGCTTCAGCCATTGAGTCCCACCGTTCCAGCAATTTGTCGCGAGCAACGGACTCTTTGGCGTTTTCTGGGGAAGCAACGTCGTCAAAAAGGCACAAATCAGCACGATGACCGATGAATTCTGACTCGATTCCGTAGGCCGAGACGGTTGGTTCCTTGTTATCTAGACCGGAATTGTCCAATTGTTCAACGATGAACTCCTCGGCACGCCATAGAGCCCCAACATAGTTGGGGCGAAAGCGCCCATAATCGATGGAAAGGCATCGCTCCGCGTTGATGGCCAGTCCTCGGGCCACCATTTCGGGGTCTGGCTTGATTGGCTGGGTGCGCTCGAGGGTTTCTCGGATGCGACGGGAGTACATCTTGGCCAGCGTCTGGCTGATTGAACCAATCATCACACGGATGGCGCGGTTGCGGACGATACACCACACGGCCACATCGTGGAAGAGGGTGGACTTACCCACGCCAGGAGGGCAGTTGAGAACCATGAACTGCTTCTCTGGGTGCTCAAGCATGGCCACGATCTTGTAAGCAGCATCTACCTGCCAGGGAGACGGTACGCGCCCCAGGTAAACCTTACGGAAGTAATCGAAGTCTTCAAGCCCGCGCTGAGCCTCTGGGCACAAACGACCAGCGGGGATAACCGGAGGCATGTTGATCATCTCGACTCGGTCCTTGTCGACCTTGCCACGACCCTCCGACTTGATCCCTTGCAGCTGGGCCATCTTTAGATCGGCCTCTGTTTGCTTGGCCTTGTTGCGCCATTTGATGGCAGCGTTATAGGAGATGCCAGCTATCCGGGCTGCTTCGCGGGTGGACACCCCAGACTGGAGAGCCTGCCAGAACCTTTCCCGGTCTTCTGCGGGAATGGCCCTTCTACCTTTTGACATTGTGTTTTAGTCTCCAAAAAGCTTACCGCGGGTAAGCCATTCGATCCTTTTCGCTTCTTTGTTGATTGCGTCCGTGAGCCCGGTTTGAGTCAGACGAAGATCATAGATCTCATCCTTGATCTTGTTGCGAGCTTTCTTGGCTGCCGGGTGCTGGCCATACCCAAACCACTTGTCGGCCTTGGCCTGCTTCAGGCGCTGGATGCTGTCCCATGCCATCCGATTGGTAGCCAGGCGCTCAAGGGAGCTGTTTGCTGCTTGAGACGCTCCAACTGCCGGTGATGTAATTTTGGCCGCACGCTTCGCAATAGACGCGGACTTTGCCATTCCTCCAGTAACAATCGACGCAATCGCCGTAGCTGTATTGTTCAGCGCTTCCATTGGTCTGGCTTCCCTCAGGTTCGGCTTCTTGCCCACTGCTTTCCCGGCTAGGTTTATCCATGGATTCACAAATGTAGCAGCTTGAGACTCGAGTTCGCTATTGACCACATTGGCCGCCGTCTTGGCTGAATCCGCCAGGAAGGACTTGAAGTCCGACAGGTTGTCGTTCCAGTTGATTCCAGGCTTCTTTTTCATTAGTTGACATCATACATCTATGGTGTACACTCCTTTGCACAAACCACTAAGTCCTCCACGCTGGGAAGCAGTTGAGGCACGCATGGCCGTACTTCATTCGCACGAAGCGGGGCATTGAACACCAGGTAACTGGGGTAGACCTTCCTGTAATGGGAGGGAGCGACGTGAGGAACGTAACCTCAAATCATCAAGGTGTCGGCTAGAGAATGGCTACGGCGACCTGCTCTAAGGAGCGAACCGTGGGGGGAGCTCCATAACAGGCCAGGCCCCCAGCCAGGCCACACACTCACATTTCTTTTCACACAAAGCACGGTTGTATTTGGCACAAATACACACATGTAGAGGTGGGGTATTACTACCCCCCGGGGTGGGGGTAGGGCAGGCAGACCCCTAGTTGGGATCCACCTGCCCCTTGCCTCACTTGGCTACTGGCTCTACTGCGTAGACCGTGTAGCCCATTGTGCCTTTGGCGTAGTCAGGCTCCACACTCTCCAGAGCCTCGCCTACCACCCTTTGCACTGAGGCTTGACCATTCCACTTGAGAAGGCGAACAATGTCGCCATCCTCAACGGCTTGGCCTTCCCAGATCTTCGCGCCGAAGATCTTCGTGCCTTCTGGACTCTCGCCCAGAACCTTCCAAGCACCTACCGCCTTTACGGTAAGGCTTGCCTTCGTTGGCTTAGTAGCCATAGTTGCCCATCCCTTCGTTGTTGTTGTCGGCGGGCTTGCCGACCCTCTCAACGATACAGACACCCCGACCGACTTGCAACCCCGACCCGACCCTATTACCTAGAGCACTTGCACCTAGTCGCATTGGGCATGGGGTCGCCGTTCGCAAACGCCCCTTGCGTAAGGGCATAGCAACAGCGGTAGCGGTAGCGGCGTTAGTCTCCCATCTCCTCTAGGGCATGGTGCAACTTGTTGATGTGCTCCTCTGCGCTATCGGTATAAGTGTCTAGGGCATTGACGACATTGGTCACGAACTCATGAGATGTAGCCATGAGATAGTCAAGCATTGCCTCTAGGTATTCAGGGTAGGTCATTATCTCGTCAGGCTCTACGGCATACTCAGCCATAGATGCTGTATTCACATAGTGGTTGTATTCGTCTTTCCATCTGTTGGGTATTGCGTTCATGGTCTTTACTCCTTTAGGGGCGGAATGGGAAGCCTGCTGGGTCATTGGCTCTGGGGGTAGAACCAATGCCCAACAGGTGCTTCACCATCAAACTGTTTCTACTTATTGGCTATAAGCAGAAACACCAGTATGGCTATTAGGTATAACAAGGGTTGTCGTAACCTAACTCCCTTCTGTGTTAGTGGGTAAATCAGCCCAGCGAGTCAGGGTCTATGCCCCGCTCTCGCATCTTGTCTTTCATGCTCTGGACTACCTGCTTCATCAGGGCATCAAAGGCATCTGGGAAGTTGCGCTTTAGTTGCCTTGGCTGTTGAGCAGCAGTCACTAGGTGCTGGATCATCTCCATGTTGCCCTCACCGCCGAAGTCCTCTGGCTCTGGAATGGGTTGGTCATAGGTCGTATGGCGATACTCGCTCTTGCCATCTGCCGTAGTCCATTCATAGGCAAGATCGTTGGGCAATGAGATCGCTTTGAGCACAGAGCCGTCGTCGTTCACGACCCTACACGCAAGAGCCATTGGATCTGCCCAACCATGCAACAGCATGACTGCCTCTTGTTCCTGAATGATCTCCAGCAACTTCTCCCTTGGGACTGGTGGCATGGCCAAAGAACACCTTGCTGCTTTGGCTTCACCCTCTTTCAGTTTCTGGAGAAGTTCCTCTACTGTCTCGGCGTTGGTAGTGCTTAGGTGCTTGGCATCTTTAGCAGCCTCAAGCGCTTCATCGCCATCGACATTGGCAACATAGAGCAATACCGAATCGGTACTGTCGCTGAACTCCTTGTCCAGTTCGGCAAAGAGCCCTTTGCTTACGATGCGAGCCTCATCATGCGACTCCTCTGTGAGTCTTGCATCCTCAGCCTCTACGATCTGACGGAGTTGATCCATCAGTTCCTTCTCGTTGTTGTCCATTGCTATTTCCTCCCCTGTAGTGATTTGAGTATTCGTACTGCTTGCTTTACATCCATTGCCTCGTGAATGTTGTGCCTACGGACTAGGTGCAAGCACTCATCCAGCAAGTTGTCTGAGCAATAGTCGTTTAGACCAGTTACCCGTTGGTCAGATACCCAAATGACTGGGTTCTTACTGCTTTGACGCAAGCCCAAGCCGTACTTGAGTGCTGGCGCATCACAGCCATTGCCACCTGGGAATGACGGCAAACGCCGTACACGCCTGCCCCTACGAGCAACGACCCAAGCGTTCGGGTATTCGTCGCTGGCATAGTTGCCCGTTGAGTAACAGAGCACAGTGCTACCAGCAGCGGAAGCCATGATCTCCTCCATGTCCTTCTCGGACAAGTGCATGGAACCAGAGCAGTCAAAGACCACTACCGCACCAAGAGCAGGTGACTTCTTGCCGAAGCAACGCCGTTGCTCATCGGTATAGAACCTGCTGATGTTACGGACAATCTTGCCTGTGTCTGAGTACCCAACCTTTCTGCCCATAAGACCAGAGTGTGTGATCTCTAGGTCAGGCTTCTCTACGAACAATGGATACCAACGATTGGACTCATAGCCCTTTGTTGGCTCACCGTTGCCGTAGTTCTGGGTCTTGGGCTTACGCCTGCCTTGCTCTTGATCTGCTTCTGCCATTGCCTTACTTGCTTGCTCTGCGCCACGCTCTAGCACCTCAGCAAGGTACTTGTAGAACCACAGAGCACGGCGCTTGTAGTAAGCAGACTGTGAGTTGAGGCGAATGACATCATGCAAGAAGCGGTATGAGGTCAATACATTCATGACATCCTCTTGCATAGTCCTTAGAGCAGACTGACGCTCTGGATCATCAACGCTAGCGAGTAGTTTGTCAAATGCGTCAGTGCCAATGTACTTTGCTGCTTCTAGCAACAACGACGGTGTTGGCTCTGGCTCTTTGAGCAACTGTGTGAGAATGTCCAACTGCACTGTGCCAACAGTAGGATCATCGCTATACACATACTCGTAAACGGTGAATGAAACTATGTGCTGAGCAGAAATGACTGCTGCTTCTGACACATTCCACCTCTTGGCGTAGGTCTTTGTCTTTGGGAGAAAGAACCGTGCGTGCGTAAGAGCCACACGGCGCAACTTCCTAGACAGATAGCCCTCACCAATAGGGGCGTTGATGATGTGACTGCGCTTGGGCGTACCGAACTTGACGCTTACCCCGTTCAGATCAACAGCAGACGAGCCTTGCTCGTAAGTGTTGTGATCTAATAGGGGCCGTTTCGGTAGCGCCTCTGGCGTTACTAGGCGCTTGGGCGTAGACATTTACACCTCCTCCATCTTTGCCAATGCCATTGCATCAACAACCTGCTCGGCAATACGGGGCAAGCAGATCTCGGCGGAACGGCTGATGTCATTCGTGTTTGAGTAAGCACGAACAAACTCAACGAAGTTGCGCATTGAGTACCTGTCGCTACCTGTCCTACGGCACATGGAATACGCCAAGTCCCTGATGTATTCGGGCAAGGACTGTACGGCTTCTGGGTGTGGCTCGTTGATCTCTACTTGCACAATGAGCCTGTCCTGAATCGCTCTAGCCAAGTCCTCTGGCTCTCCGTTCATTGTCGCTACGACGCTGAAGCCGTCAGCAGGCTTGATCACTTCGCCTGTTTCGGGGTGTTGCCAAGACGATGAAGCGTCTGTGTCAATGAGTGCCATGAGCCTTGACTCAATGTCGCCATTGACCCTGTCGATTTCGTCTACGACCAAACGACCACCTGTTCTCCAAGCCTGAATGGCAACGCCCTCATGGAACTTGAGAGCCATCTGACCGTCAATGGCTGTTGGCTTGTAAACGCCAATGAGATCAGCGTCGGTCATCTCTTGGGTACAGACCAAGCGGTAAGTTGGCTTGCCGCTTGTGTGGTAGTTCATTGCGTAGAAGGTCTTACCTGTTCCGGGCAAACCGTGTAAGAGCACTCGGTTTACGCCTGACTGCAAGGCAAAGTCTGCCTTCTCCCAAGCCGTCATTGGCTTGGTCTCTGGGGTAATGACCATGCGGTCACTGCCCGTTTCGGTTACGGTATCCATTGCTTATCTCCCTTGTTAGTTGTTACTGGTTTGGTTTGAGTGGCATACCGTTAGAACGGCAGTATGCCAGTGCCGTTTAGCCCAAGCGTCTAACTCACTTCGCTTACAGCCGAAGGGTATCGCTGTAAGAGATCGCGACTCGGCGAAGGTCGGGTGCGACGCTACCCCGACCCCGACCGACTAGCAACCCCGACCCCGACCTATGCACTTAGGGCATAACACGAACAGGAACATCAGGGCATAAATGCGAAATCCCCAAGGACATAGCACCTTGGTGCTAGTCCCCGGGGGTCTCGTACGGAAGCGGAAGCGGTAGCTGGAGCTACCAGTTATAACAAGCTGTTGCTATTGCTCTCGTAAGTCTGTTGTCTGAACGGAATGATTCTGCTTTTGATTCACTCATTTCGTGTACCTCGTTGCCAAATCTTGCGATGACGTGAACTCCGGCAGAGGTGCACAGGCAAGTGATCTCTGTCGTTGTTCTGTCATTGGACTCGGACGGCCTAACCCCTGTGTCGGTAGCGGAGGCGGAAGCCCAGCCCTCACACCTGATGATGATCCCGACAGAGCCGTCCTCCTTGCAACCATGGATCATCTCTTCGTCCGTTAGCGCAATGTAGGGGTCAGGGTAGGTGCCGATGTGCTTCATGCCCATCATCGTGCCGTTGTCTGGCTGTTCCTCTGGTAGCACCATGGCCCACACTTCTGTGGTTCCCTCGAGCAGATCGCCACCCTGAGACAGCAGTTCTTTCTCTATCTCTTTGAAGTCTTCCATCTCGAGCTTCAGTCTGTCTTGTGTTGCGCTTACCGCAGCATCAAACAGAATCTTCTTTACCTCGTCCATAAGGTCTTCGTTGTTACTCATCAGCTCTCCTTCTTTGTTAGTTCCCGGTATCTGTAGGCAGCGTATTCCTTGCTCCTTGATACAGAATCTTCCGGAAGTATGTTTGCTATTCCGACGGCAAGATTCGCCACCATCGGCCTTACGTGATCACCGCAGTTCAGTGCCAGTACCAGCACCTCAATCAGCAGGTTCTCCGCCTGTTCCTTTTCTTGTTTCGTCAACTGCAACTTGGTTCCCTTTCTTTGTCTGCATGTCTACTTGACTGTGCTTGCCTGCATTGTTACAAGTCGGTGGTTCCGACAGCGCAACAAAAGTTATCAACTTTGCCCTACACGTTGGACAAATCCATAGCTGTTTGTTCATAGTCTTTGTATCCCGATCTGCATTGGCACTTCTTTACAACAGAGTATGTCTTGCCCTCCCATTCCTCGGTGTAAACCCACCGCCCGATCCTCGGCGGATCCCCGTCGATAACCACGATACCGGTATCCCACCCGTCTCCGTTGCATCGGTGACAACTAACTTCGCGGACGCCCGCCCTCTGCATCTGGCGCACGATCTGCTTGACCCTGTTCAGCGTGGGGAATGTGATCTCCACCTGAATGAGGCTGAGCACTTTCTTTGCGTCTTCCTCGGACAGATCAATCAACACATCCTCTTGTCTCCATGCAGACTTGACTGTGTTGCGTGCGATGTTTGTCGTGGGGAAGTACCCACAGATCCTGTCAACGAACAGGTCGATGTTTTCTGGCCTCATCTGCCTTCTCCCTTAGTCTCCTGAGTATCTCTTTATCTATTTCTACCAGTGCTTCGAACAGCTCTTGCTCTTCCATCTTGCCGACATACACTCGTCTCAAGAACTTGGATGCAGAGCGAAGCGTTCTGTCGCTGATCACTTTTTGTTTTCCTTGCGCCATTGAATCCTAATGTTCTTTCTCTCAACTCCGGACAAGCCACCCCACACTCCGTGGTAGATGTCGTTGTCTAGTGCGAAGTCAAGACACTCTTGCTTTACAAGACACCTATTGCAGATGTCCTTTGCCATTTTCAACTTGTCGTTCTCGCCCCTGTCCGGGAAGAACGTTGCACCCGGCAAACCGTTACATGCCGCATCGTCCATCCAGTCGAAGTGTTTGTTGATCAACGACCAGTCGCTGAGTATCTCCATCCATAGCTCCCTTTTTTGTTGTTCATTCATTCAAGCCCTCACCCCTGGGGAAACCAGGGGCTCCAGCCTGCCACATCAAATAGCAACTTTCCAGCTTTTAGATTTGTCAATGGATCCATCAGTGTCTGCTGATCACACACTCCCATCTGCTTGCATACAAGGCCGTGGTAATACTTGTGATCTTCCTTCCAATGGACACCGTTGATCTGCAGTAGACCAGTGTCCGACCTGTGATTCCATTCGGACACCCTGATCACATTGCAGTCCTTGTCTACAACGTCACCTCCAGCCCGATACGGACATCCACCGGACTCTCTCAAGATAATGTGGGCAAGTTTCTTGTGTGTCTTGGGCGGCCAGCCAGCTTGAGTCGCCAGCTCCGGGAGCCAAGATACATCCCCATGTCGGAAGGTCGTTTGGGTCACGCTCCTCTTCTCCGGCTTCTTCAGAACCGCAGGGGGCGGTGAATAACTCCTGATTATTCCAGGAGCTTCTATCTGTTTCGCGTGCGCCATGACCGGCGAGCAAGCGATAATGGACACGGACAAAGCCCGTAGCAATAGCATCATTATCTCTCTCCATTCTACAACTCCCTTGAATTGCTTATTCTGTAAGGTTGAGAGCACTCATCATTTCTGAGAACTCAGATAGCAACATCAGCACTATACCGTCGGTTGTCCCGTCCGGCATGGCAACCATCACAAATGGACGATTGTCACCCAGCGCTTTTGCCGCATCGCTCTGTGCTTTCGCGTCTTTGAATCGTGTATGAATCGGACCGACTTGATTGCCCGCCTTGATCTCGGTACGAAAAACGCCACCCCAATTTTCTTCGTGACGGGTAAGATGACCACCCAGCCCAAGTTTCTTGCGGGCACGACGCGCTTTGGCATCGCCTTTAGATCGGTTACGTTTACCCCTAGCCGCAGGGTCGCCACAGTGTCGAACCCTACGCGCACCGTCACGACCTGGGCGCCCAAGGGTTCCGAACCTTGGACATCCATCGGCATTGCACTTGTCTTTGTTGCCTTCACATTCACCCTTCCTCTGATCCATCGACTGCTTCCTCGTATGCCTTGATGGCTTCGACCATCACTCTATGGTCCGACTCCATGGTTGCGTTGTACAGGCGCTCGGCAATTTCTTGCCAGTCAATTATGCGCCCCATCAGTTCTGTTGCTCCTTGAACTTACTGATCAACATCGAAGCCTCACCCTTCGTGAGTTCATCAAGCTTGTTGATCAGACGACCAACGGTTGCACCGCAGAGGTCAATCACATCTGACTGCGACGTAACCTCCATGCCACGAAGCACCGCACGAATCATGCCCAACTGCTTCGGCGAAGCTGGCTCGTCTGGGTTTTTGATTGACGGGGCCGTATCAACAACCTCACCACCAAACTGCTTGACCACGCTGTCAACTGCATCGGCAAGCATCTCGGGACTATCAGACTTGCTGTAGTTGTACGGCTTCTGAGCTGGAGCTGGACGTTCTGCTGGACGCTCGTTGTACCTGTTTACCTTCTCCATCTCCTGACGGCTAGGACGAGGTGCAGCTTTTGATTGGAATCCACAGTTGGCCAAACCACGGCCAATGGCTGACGTGTCTGCATTTTCCACGTGGGCAGTCTTATTGACTGGGCTAGAACCACGGACTTCTTCTGCGTATCCGGTGGCAACAGGGCGATCATCCTCACGGTTGAAATAAATCTCAGCCCTGATGACGACCTTGTTGTCGTCGTAGTGCACCATGCTTGTAAGGATGCGACCCTCGGGGTGCGCTTCCCAAAACTTGACAAGCCGTTCTTCGACTGTCTCGTAACTGTCTAGGTTGAATCCCATTACTTTCTCCTCTTCTTGATTTTCATTTGACGGTATTGGGTTGTCTTGCGGAACTTGGCAACAAGTGCTGGATGCGCTTGACCCAATGCCTTGGTGTCGAGCGAGTCCCGCTTCATCGTTTTCCAAGTGATTACTTCCTCGCCACCATACAGGCCGACCTCGGCATCTTGCAACACGCTTCCGATTTGCGCGCTGAGTTTGCTCTCAATCTCCTCGAGGGTAGCGATCTGATCCTTCACCTCTTTCAGATGTTCAATCGTTTGAAGATCGAACTCATCGAGGTCAACGGACTTCGAGTGGGACTCCGGATACATTTCACCAATCTCGGCGAATGTGGGTGTCGCGTTCTCTGGCATCAAACCATCGTCGATAGAAGACAAGAACAGTCTCACTTCATTCTTGTGAATCTCCATCTCGTCTGAGGTGATGAACTGGGTGTGCCGATGAAGCTCCATTGAGCCGTCGAAGATGACCCACTCAACGGCGGTAGAGCCTGCACAGATTGCTTGTTGTACTCCCTGCCAACGCCAATGATCTGGAAGCTCTCCGTCCCAGCGCTTCTTGGTTGTCTTCACTTCGTACGGTGTGCCCTCTTCGTCAATGGCATCAAGGGTTGCGATCATCCTGCAAGTACCCTCTTCGTAGCAATACATAACGTCTGGCGTTACAAGCTTCTTGTTCTCAAGATCACCAGCCCAGTCGATCAGCATCGGCTCCATGCGATTGCCACGTTCCATGTCCTTGTTGGAAGGCTTGGGAACTGGTGGGCTTTCCATGAGCAACTCTCCGGCCAATGCGGCTGAAGATGTGTACGGATGTGTGCCGTGAATTGCAGCGGCAACAGATGCAGAGACCCTTCGGTTCCCTTGCTTGTCTGCCCACCTAACCCGGAGCCATTCTTCGCTTCCGTGCTCCGGTTTTTCTATCGTGTATCTGAACATAATTGCCTCCCTTGGCAACCTAGTTACGGGGTGTCGCAGGGTACGGTATCGCCCCGATTCACGATTGACAACCTGCGAACCATCGAGGCTGGGATGTGCATTGGCGCTATCCCGTCGCCCTCGCTGATTGTCTGCCACACCGTAATGTGATCCTTCTTGGATCCAGGGTCACCGACCGGGACAAGGAATCCGACGGTGCTAACCATCGCTTCTCCGTCATCTTGATACTCATCCATTGTCAGCCAGCCTGGATCCCCGGTGTGCGCATCTGCCCACTCAACAAGAACGATTGTCCTACTCGTCATCCTCGACACCTTTGTCTCCACATTCCGGGTCGGCCGGGACGGGGGTCCGACACACACATTTGTATGTGCGTGCGCCGACGGGGGTCACTCTACCTCTTCGTAGTTCGCGTCCGACATCTTGAACAACCGCCCGTCTTTATCGAGGGCTACCCACGATGGGGCATCGGGATCGCACCCACACCCAGTAAGTCTTTCAGGGTTGTGGTGGACGAATGTGGAGCACTTCCGACACAGTATGGTTTTCACAGCCACACCGTGTATTCGGCAGTAACCCTCCCCTTGTCTGGGTCTACGAAATGAAGTCTCTGACTTGGTTGTCCCACTGCAGCAACAAACACTCGAGCGTATTCGTTATGCGATTCAGGACTACCGGATACGAACACTCGTCCAGCATTGGCCATAGTCAGGGTCATCGGTGTATGGAAGTGTCCCATGTACACATCCTGGAAGTCATCCACCACACCAGTAGCCCACGCGTTGCACTTGCGAAGAATGCCGAATGCTGGCACGTTGCCACCATACGAATTGATTTCGTCTCCGTGCACAAGGAGAGCCTTGTAGTTTCCGACCTGCACCATCTGGTGCCAGTCCTCTGACATTTGCCAGGTCACGTTTTTCAGATCAGTAGTTCTGTCTGCGGTGATCTTGTAGGCAACCCTGTCAATGTTGTCACCCCCGGGCATGTCACCCCTGCGACCCAATCGACCATGGTTGCCGTATTCACATACGACATGAACCTTCTCGAAGTACTCAGAAAGAGTTCTTACCATCGACTCCATGATCTTTGATACTTCGAACAGCTGCTCGAATAAGTGGGCTTCGATTTCGTAGGCTTGGCCCGGGAAGATCGAGACGCCTTCAACCATGTCGCCGCCAAACATGAGAACACATTCGCGTACTGGATGATGGTGCCGTTGGATTTCCGTAAGCTCTTTTACTTTTTTGGTGAACTCAAACATCCTGGTTGACAGGACACCAATGTCGTAGGACTGAGTCTTCTTGCCACACTGCCAATCGGTAGCGTGAACAAGAGCAACCTCTGCCTTGCCTTTTCTGGTGTCTTTCTTTGGCTGGTTGTACTTGTTGCCACCACCAACCGCAAGCGCAGCATCTTTTGCTGCCGAATAGACAGCGTCAATGATCCCTTGTGATTTGATCTTTGCGCGGAACTCAGCTTGCTGTGCAGTCTTTAGCGCCCTGCGAAGTTCTGCGAGTTCGCTTTCGTGTTGTGCGAGTTGCTCAAACTTATTCATTGCGCATCCTTTGTATCGACATTGCTGACACGGTTACACCCAGGGTGCGAAGAGCTTTCTGAATTGCAGCCGAGCTGATCTCTTGGTTCTTCATTGCCTGTTCCCATTCTTTGAATGACTCGGGATCAAGACCTTGTTTGATTCTTTCCCTGACACCGACGACTTTCGTCTTGTTCAGGGCTTCACCGAACTTTGCCATTTTGTTCTCCTTCTTTAGGTGTGGGTTGGGATCCTAGAAGGGAGTAACAAAGATCCCAACCCACGGAACAAAAAATTATCAGACAGGTTGCAACGGGTCAATCATTGGTGTATCTTTTCCGACCACAACCGAGAAGTTCCATGCGTGTGCCCCTGTCGCAGGGGGTGGGCGGTAAACAGGGAAACCTGGGTAGTCCGTGCTGTCATGGCACGGGGCGAAGAATTAGAAATGGGAGTCGGGCTGAGGCAACCCGACGGGGGACATTCAGTTACTTTTGCTGGTCGTGGTCACGGATGTGGTTGTCTAACTTTTCTTCAATCCGTGTGTGTGATTTGTACAGAATCTTGAGCATGCCCATGACCACGTTGTGATCCGCCTGGTTTTCCTTGCGGAACTTTTGGATCAATGCAACCATGACCGTCCCAACAGCACTCACAAACGCTGCAAGGATCAGTGCCCAACCAGCGTCCATCTCAAGCTGGCTTCCCACACGCTGGGCAAACGGAGACCTGTTCTGGACTGTGTCCAGATTTTGATTCCTTCCAAATCTTTACAGCTTCTGGAGTTTCGTCTCCAGCCACATAGCGCAAATGCCATGGTTCGCTTTGAAGCTCCCACGAGAATCCAAACTTGTGTGCGTTTGCAAGCAACCAATCGAGGCGCTTGCCGGACGCATTGGCAATGTCGACCGCGATCCCTAGGTTGTGGTTGCTGGTACCGGGCACAGCAAGTGGTGCCATCTTCGGCTTCAAATACCAAGCTTTACCTTTGTAGATCCGAGGCTTTTGTCTCGCCACCTTCTTATTCTTCGGGGTGGTCGTGTAACGCTGAAAGAACCCGTACTCCTGCATCTCCAACGAACGATAAGTATCCGCTGTCGAGGTTGGACTCAGATCAATACCAGCAGCGTTAGCGGCCTCATCCATCGCTTCGTATGCGTCAGCAGCACAATGATGCAACTTCCCTTTCTCAATGCTTTTCAGCAGATCAGGGGACAGTTGACCTGGTTTGGCGTTCCGCAGATGGGAACACAGTTTCACTTTGACAATCGGGTATGGCTTAGCCATTACTTGGCCTTGCCGAAAGCCTCAGCGATCTCATCCTTGGTAAGGATTCCATCAGATGCCCATGCACGAAGAAGCGACTCTGTAACCTTTGCGGCTGCAACAATGCCAGCAATGGCTGCAGCCTTCCACAATTCGACATCAAGAACTGCGCCACCAGCAACGGCTGCGAGCGCGGAGGATCCAAAGACTGCGAGCACGCGGAGGATCAAGGTCTTGAGGGTTTGCATTTTAGTCCTTTCGGGAAAGCGTTATGGCCGCATGTATTACCAATGTTACACCAGTAATCATTAGGGCTGAACGAAACGTGGGTCCGCTAAGGGTAATTAGCACTAAACCGGTACCCGCATACGTCCAACTGTTGTCCGCCAGGAAGTCAAATAGCTTTCTCATTTACGCCTTCTGATGTTACTAGGAGGGGGTGCAAACATAATTGCCACCGCAGTTACGGCAACAATCGTTCGCCTTTGGGCTACGGTTACGGTAGATCCAGCCGGGACATAGTCGTCATACTCCCCTGAGTAAATGTTTACCTGGCTCTCAAACTGCTCTTTCTCTTCTTCAGAAGCGTTTACAGATGGCTTATCCGGGGGTGCTGTGTCCCCCACGGGAGGGGCTGTTTCGACGCCAACAGGGGCCTCTACGCTCGTCTGAGGGGATTCTGCAACGGTGGTCGCTACCGGCTCGGTGGTCGTCGTGGGCGGGACAATGGTAGTGCCGACAGTAGTGCTGGTAACTGGTACCGTTGTCGTCGTCTCGGGAACAGAGGAGGTAGTCGTTGAAACTTCTGTCGTTGTTGTATCTGGCGGTGGGGGCGGCAATACTTCTACGGCTACGGTCGAGGAAGTGGTTGAGGTAGAAGATGTCGTCGTGGTTTCTAATACTGTGGTTGTCGATTGGACTGTCGTTGACGGCTCTACTGACGAGGTTGTTGTTGGAGTCGGCAATTCGCCAAACCAGGACAACGAGTCGAAGAGCCATAAATCCGAATCTGCCGGTATTGAGATTCTTTCTATGGCCATGTCCTCACTCGCCAAAAAAGAAACTGTGGCTTCACAGCAGGTACCGTCAATGGGGTGTCCCACTGAACTGCCGTCGGTGTAGAAAACGGTTAGCTCGGTAGTTCCGTTCTTGGCTCCAGCGACGAACTGGAATCCTTGAACCGGAACGGGGAATTCGAACACGGTTGGTCCCTGAGTATTGAACATGCACAGGGAGGGACCTTCAGTCCCATACTGATTACTGTACGAATTACACCAGAAGGCTCCTTGGCCAAGCTGCACAGACAGATCGTAGGAGTCGTCATCAAAGTTTTCCGTGTATGTGTCGGCTGATGCTGGGGACGTAAAAGCTATTACTGCCGCTGGCAGAAAAACTAAGAGGCGACTAAATCGCGAAAACCGTGATGTGGCGGTTTTCAAAGCGGGCTGAACTGCTCGAGCATCGGTACTTCATGGTGAATGTATTCGAACCAGCAGTGAGTCCAGACAGCTTGAACGTGGTGGACAGACTCACGTTTCCGGACGAAGAAACGAAGTCATCTCCGTTCAGGAACAGCGAGTAGTTGTTTGATGCCGAAACTGTTGACGCCCCACTTACCTCCACCCCGGCATGGATCGTTTGGCCAGCGTCCGCGCCCTGACCGAGAATCGAACTGATCGTAATCAACACCTCCGTCCCGGTATTTAGGGTGACAGACGGACCAGCTGTAGCAAGATTTGCATAGGTGGTAGATGACGTGTTTTCAGCGGTAAGAACGCTTGCTGAAGCAACGGCACTGATGGCCGATGGGGCCGGAGATGCCCACTTGACACCAGCAGCTTCGGTTGAATCAGCTGTGAGAACCTGGCCGTTCGTTCCAACGGCAACACGAGCAACGGTATCTGCAGCAGTAGCAGCAATAATGTCGCCCTTGGCATCAGCGATGGATGGCTGAATGGCGGCAGCCGCATCGAGCTTTGCGGCGGTCACAGCTCCGTTAGCGATCTTGCTAACAGTCACAGCGTTGCTTGCGATCTTGGCTTCGGTTACGTTTCCGTCGAGGATCTTTGCCGTCGTGACTGCATCGTTCTCAATCCCGGCAGACGCAACCTGCGACCACCTGACACCATTGGTTGCGCTCGAGTCCGCAGAAAGAACGTAATCGTTAGTGCCAACCGGAAGTCGGTTGATTGCCGAACCACTTGTGACCATAAGATCACCCTTTGTGGTCATCTTGGATGCGATCTCGTTTGCTTCGTCGGCGTCGTTAGCGGCAAACACTGGATAGATGGTCGCGCCAGAAGAATGGCTGGATGCTGTCGTGTCGTCCTGGGCTCGTGTAATTGTGAGAATGCTTCCTGACCGGGTGGCCAAGCACTTTTCTTCGGACGAAGTTCCCGGGTCGATGACCACATAGAAGGGGACGCCAGCAGACGACGGCCACCCCGTGGTTGCAGCAATCGTGCAACTGGTATCCGTCGTGTTGATACCGGCAGTGAGCGTAGTCGCTACTGCGGAACCTGCGTATTGCCGTCTAGTAAACGCTGCCATGGCTCAATCTACCTTACACTACGCATAATAACGGTACAGGTTCCCTCCCAGTCCCACGGGTACTCGGACCAGTTTGACTTGATCGGGTTCCATCGGACATCCTCCACGACAACCGAATAGCTCGAGTTGCCCTCTTGGTAGGAGATAATTCTCGGGAACTCAACCAGGTCAGACAGGGCCTCAAGTTCGTCCTGCACGTTGAAGTAGTAGTCCACCCCATTGTCTGGTGTAATCACCTTGTGTAGCAGTACGGGCACAGAGAAAATCGTTGACCTAACTGGGGCCGCATAGGCTTTGGCCACCCATCTGGTAACAATCGGACCAGAAGTGCTATCGGTACTTGATCGAGCAAGAGTTAGCCTGGCTTCTGCTTCAACCAAGCGATCCTCAAACCCATCGAGCGATGCCTCGAGATAGCCCTGCGAGTCCATTGTGCCGAGCGGCTCGAAGTCTCCGTCCGAGCCATCAGCCCCGACGTTTCCCGCAACG
>Ga0099848_1000150_pt1 | contig 29225 bp, 24 predicted proteins | sample CB_VirMetaG_3_FD_78179 | JGI IMG/M metagenome (GOLD analysis project Ga0099848, IMG submission 78179) | Freshwater to marine saline gradient viral communities from Chesapeake Bay - CB_1508_1S Viral MetaG | ecosystem: Environmental > Aquatic > Marine > Coastal | place: USA: Chesapeake Bay...
CTGCATTTGTTCAAGACGCTATTGATGCAAGAACTTATGTTACTTCTGTAGGAGGAGCAACTTCTATTGCTGTCACACATAACTTAGGCACAAAGGATGTAATTGTTCAGTTATATGACAACACGACTTTCGACACTGTATTAGCTGACGTAAATAGAAACTCGACATCTCAAGTTACATTGACTTTTGCATCAGCTCCTAGTGCTGGAAACATACGCGTGTTAGTTTCAAAAATAATATAATGTAATATTAAATTGAGTTAAATGCTTGTAAAGACAGACTTAGAGGTTGAGGGCTCAATAACATCTACATCGTTAAATGCTATTGAGGATACTCCGACTACAACAATAACGCTCGATAGACCATGGGGCAGACACAGCAATATGGATACGGCTAACTCAAACTCTGCTTTCACAATCGCATCTAACCCTGTTGTAGGAGGCACTTGTATAATGAAGATTAACAGAGCTACAGAGCCAACAGTAAGTAATCCAGACGCAACATCAGCTAGAAAACTTGCTGGATCAGCGACATTTGCCGCAAGTACAGATATGTATCTTGTTGTAACTTGGATGGGAACTAATAGAAAAGCTGATTACTTTTTTCTAGAGATATGATTAATATAAACCCTTGGAGATTACTTATGCAACAGGCTGCCGCAGGTGGTGGTGGGGGTCCTATTACACTTGTAACAACTGGCTTTCAAAGGTCTACGTCAAGTACTCAGCAAATGACCATTTCAGGTATTCAAAGTGGCGATTTTATATTAGTCTCAAGAGCATCTGATACATACGTTGCTAATGACCCGCCAAATATGACTTTAGGACATACAACGGGAATTTCTTATACAAATGTAAGAGCGGGTTGGTATTATGCATTTTCTTCAGGAACTTCATTTACCGCAACTGTTGATGGCGACCCATCTGCAAACAGTTATAGGGTTATTTGGGTATATAGCGTATGGAGAAATGTAAATCAATCAAATCCAATCAATACTTGGGCGTTCTCATATTCAGGGTCAAATGGTATTCCTAATCCACCTTCAATCACTACAGATGTTGATGGATGTATGATAGTACCAATGATGATGTTGGATGATGATGATATTCAAGATATAACCGCTCCAAGTGGATATGATTTAGCAATATCTACCGCTACAAGAGACCAAGTTTACACGGCAAGTGGTGCAACAAATGCACACGCTTACCTGCTTCAATCAAGTGCAGGAAGTATTGACCCCGGCACATTCGGAAGTTCAAGCGTAACATTGGATGACCAATGGGCGGCTTACACAATAGCATTAGAACCAGCATAATAAAAAAAAACAATAATATGTCACTAACTTTATCAGAACAATTAAAATTAATAGACGGAGATTTAGCTATCTCAACTAAGTCTTTTTTCGATTTATCAAGACAAGCTGTCTTAGATTCTTGCGCGACATTTCAAGCGAGTCACAAGGTAACAGACCCAGCTGTTAACGCGCATGCTCATGATTATGTGTTAAAAATGAAATCTTTGATTTCTAGGTTTTTTAGAAACGATTTTTCTGTAATAGAACAGATATCCAGGATGATTGCTTCTAACATAGGAGCGTCTACTGTAACTTATGATGAATTATCCTTGTATACTGAAGCTCAGTTAATGAATTTAATAAAAGACAACACGTATGCTGCAATGGAAAATATAGCTACCATATGTCACGAAGAAAAAAGCGCATATAATTATCTATAAACAATAACTTAATTTTATTTTATCATGTCAAAAAAAGAAACAAAATTGAAAAATCAAAAAATTAGCGACAAACATTACAACGACCTCAAGTCTTTATTAGATGATTTGTCAAAAGTTCAATCTCAAATTGGAGTGTTAGAGACTAGCAAGCATGAATTGCTTCATGAAGTTTCGGTTTTAAAAGTAAAGTTGTCAGAGCTTCAAGTTGAATTGAAAGAAGATTACGGGGACATAATTATAGATGTTTCAGATGGATCTTACACTACAAAGGAACAGTAATTATTAATTTTTTAACCAATGACCTATTTTTACCAAATATACACCAAGTCACAGGGTGACGAAGTTATAAATGAAGAAAGTAAAAAAATTTGGGAGCAGAAGATAAATAAAAAGAATTGGAGAATCGTTCAACTTCCAAATGGATATTATCAATCGGAATACCTTTATGATGGAAGGTGGATTGATGTAACGAGGAGATCGACTATAGACGCTTGTGAGAAGGCTATAAACGAATCTATTGATTATTACAAGAAGAAGTTAGAACCAGCAAAGTTACCAATAGTAGTAAAAACATTTGAATAAAGTTAATTTCAAATTTAATTAAATGGAATATAATAACCCTAGTGAGATAGTTAAAGATCTGACTTTCGATAAAGAAGCAGCAGATAAAATAATGGAGGGAGTGAGGAAGCTGACGCAAGCCGTCGGCTCCACTCTCGGTGCATCTGGAAAATGCGTTATATATGAAGATGCTTTAGGCAAGCCGGTAATAACAAAAGATGGCGTTACGGTTGCAGAGAGCGTTGTTCTTATAGATCCAGTAGAAAATATGGGAGCTACACTTATTAAGGAAGCTGCAAGAAATACAGTTAAGCAAGCTGGGGATGGAACTACCACAGCTACAGTTTTAGCATACTCTATATTAAGGAGTCTTAGAGAGAGTAACATTGAGTTTAGAGAGCTTAAAGATGGAGTAAATAGCGCTCTTGAGAAAGTTTTAAAGTATATCGACTCAATAAAGAAAGATGTTACCGATGAAAATATAGAGGATGTTGCCACTATATCTACAAACAATGATAGTGAGCTTGGACGTATGATAGCTGAAGCTTACAGATTTGCTGGAAAAAATGGTGTTGTTTTAATGGAGGAGTCTGAGAATGAAAAGACTTATGTTGATTTTCAGAAGGGGGTTAATTTTGACTCTGGATTAAAATCACAACATCTTGCCACAAATGAAGAGAGTGATAAATGTGAATTGGACAATCCATATGTTTTGATAAGTAATTCTCCAATTGAAAGTATAAGGAAGATTCAGGGAATTCTTGAGTTTGTGATTAAGGAGAAAAGAAGTCTTTTGATTATAGGAGAGTTGGCTCAGCAACCTATGTCTGCGTTATTAATGAATAAAGTAAAAGGCAATATAAAAGTTAATATTGTTGATTTGCCTGGCTTTGGCCCGACAAAAATGGACACTCTACATGACTTAGCTTTATTGACTGGCGCTAAATTGATAGACGAGTCTCTGGGAGATGATATGGAAATAATGGATTATTCGGTGTTAGGTACAGCATCAAAGTCGGTAACAGACAGCAAGAGTACTGTGCTTAAAATTGAAGATGATGTTTTTGGACTGGACGACAGGATTAAATCTGTTGAAGATAAGATATCAAAAGAAGAAAATCCATTTATAAAAAAGAAATTAGAGCAAAGATTATCAATGCTTAACGGTTCTTTATCTGTTGTAAAAGTAGGAGCGCAAAGCAAGGTTGAGCTAAAGGAGAAGAAAGACAGGGTTGAAGATGCAATATACGCTGTTAAGGCCGCTCTTCAAGAAGGAATTGTTCCTGGCGGAGGGGTAGCTTTATTGAACGCATTTCATAAAGTTAAACCAAAATCTGACGCTGAAAAAGTTCTTTTGAAATCTATAACATACCCTAGTGCTAGAATTTTAATGAATGCAGGAATACAGGTTCCTGCATGGGATGAAATAAGCAAGGCTGGATACGGGGTAGACGTTACTACAGGAAAGACAGTTAATATGATTAAAGCTGGGATAATCGATCCGGTTTTGGTTACTAAAACAGCTTTAAAAAATGCCGTTAGTGTCGCTCTTACTATAATGTCAGCGGATTGTGTTATATCAAATAAAAGAATAGGAGATGCAAGCGATAAATGATTATGTGGTTATTCTTCCAATAAAAGAAGAGCCTAAGAATGTTGGTGGTTTTCTTATAACAGAGTCTATAAATAAAGACATAAGGTACTTTAAGGCGAAAATTATTAGCGTTGGTAATTTAACTCAAGGATTAGAAAAGGATAAAATTATATATTATGACAAGCACGCTGGCCATTCTATTTCTTTTGATGGTAATTGGTATTCTGTTATCAGACAGAGAGATATAGTATTAGTAGAATGAATATAAGCGCTAGTGATTTAAGGGATCTAAAATTCTTAAAATACTATAGGCTTGTTCGCAGATGGGCTTCAAAAACTTATGACTTAACAGAAGGAGAGCTTGAGTTATTGATATATCTTGACGCTCTTGAGCGATTCACATTGAAAGATTTTAAAGAAGGTTCTTACATATATTCCTGGGATAAACACAGATGGTCTAAGTTTAAAAATGAAGGATGGGTTGTTGTATGGAGATCTGCTGATAGGAAGTCTGGAAAATACAACATATACACAGTATCTTTAAAAACAAAGATGCTTATAACTAGAATATACAAAATACTACTTGGTCAAGAAGATTTGCCTACGTCTAGGGTTAATGTTTTCTACGAAAACAAAACATATACTGATAAGGTAATGAATAAATCAATGGACGATATGTTAAAAGATAAAAATAGATAATCATGATGTACAACAAGAAAACTTCAAGCTCAAAATCAAAAACCAAAAAATGCAGCAAGTGTGGTAAGCCAATGACAAAGAATCATAAATGTGGTAAGTGATGGCTGGAAAAGTAGATAAGAAGAATATGCCGTGTAACAAGCCTAGAGCTAGCACCAGGCCTGGAAAGAAAAAAATGGTTAAAGCTTGCAGCGGAGGAACAGAAAAGATAATTCATTTTGGAGCAAAAGGCTACGGCCACAATTACTCTGATGCGGCTAGAAAAAGCTTCAAAGCAAGGCATAATTGCTCTGAAGCAAAAGATAAACTTAGTGCTAGATATTGGGCTTGTAAGAATTTATGGGCTGGAAAAGGTGGTTCAACCAAGTCAAGCCCTAAAAATAGAAAGGGTAAATATTAAAAATAATAAAATGAAATCTAGAGGACTAGGAGATGACATAGAAAAAATCACAAAAGCTACTGGAATTAAAACTATGGTTGAGATTGTGGCTAACGGATTGAATATACCTTGCGGATGCTCAAGGAGACAGGAGCAATTAAACAAGCTAGTAAGTTACAAAAGGAGAAATGCCAAAAGACACAAAAAAGAAATTTAAAGACACTAAGGTCGGCGGATTCTTATCGAGAAATGGCTCGTATATTGTAAGGGCTATTGGCGAATCTATTCCAGATAAAGGGCTGTTAGGTGTTGCCAAAAATCTAATAATGGATGATAAAGATATGAGTGAGTCCGAAAAAAAAACAGCATTAAGCCTGCTTGATTTAGATGAAAAAGAACTAGATGATATAACAGCTAGGTGGGAGGCTGATTCTTCCGGGGACAATAAAATAGCTAAGATAGCTAGGCCAATAATAGTGCTGTATATGACTCTAGCAATGAGCGTTTATGTTGTTCTAGACTCAATAGGTTTGTTTTCTATGAAAGAAAGCTGGATAAATTTAATGGAAACTTTGTTGATTACTGTTTATGTGGCTTATTTTGGATCTAGAGGAATTGAAAAATATGGTGCAATAAAGTCAAAACAAAGTAAATGAATTTAATTAGAAAAATTTCAATAGGAAGAGATTATAAGGACTCGGCTATGCATTATTCTGTCGGCCAAGAGGTATATGGAGGTCATAAGATTTGCAATATAGTAGAGGAGGATGACAAATACAGAATATTTATATCGAAAAACAATGACGTGTTGCCGTGGAAGGATTTCAACAAGAACATGGCTATTAGTATTGAATTTAATTTGGAATATTAGTGAGGAGCTTATATAGTTTTATAATAAAACCAAAAAACGAAAGGTACGAAAATTCTAAGAAAATAGGCGATAAAGATCTTATACTTAACACAGATATGCAGAATCATGAATATGTTAGTAGGATTGGAGTTGTATTGGAAACGCCTATAAATGTTAAAACCGGAATCAAAAAAGGAGATGAGGTTGTTCTTCATCACAATGTTTTCAGGAGGTTTTACGACATAAATGGCTTAGAGAAAAATTCAAAAAGCTATTTTGACGAAAAAGAGTATTTCGTTGATTCGGATCAAATATACATGTACAAGAGAAATGGTAAGTGGATGGCGGTTGACGGATATTGTTTTGTTAAGCCATTAATGAACATGGAAAAATTTAGCCTATCCACAAGTTCTGATTTGAAGGGAATAATAAAGTACATGGATAATGGATTGAAGAAAAATGGTATTAAATTAAATGATTTAGTTGGATTTGTTCCGGAAAGAGAGTATGTTTTTGTAGTAGAAAACGAAATTTTATACAGAGTTCCAACAAATTCTATTTGCATAAAATATGAATATCAAGGAGACGAAAAAGAATATAATCCAAGCTGGCTACAAGGCGGTAGAGGAGTTAATAAAAGTTGCTGAGGAAAAGATAATAACAAATACCGATGACGACGTTAGCGCCGATAGACTAAAAAACGCAGCCGCTACAAAGAAATTGGCTATATTTGATGCTTTTGAGATATTGAACAGGATTGAGGAGGAAAAAGATAGGCTTGACAACAAACCTAAAGAATTTGACGAAAGCAAGGTTTTTAAGGGTTTTGCAGAAAGGAGGTCTAAATGATGGAGTATAAACAGACGTTATTTAGTATTGTAGATCCAATAAGAACTAACACTCTGATAAGATTAAACAAGAGTAAGTCTTGGGAGTACGGATATAATAAGGAACACGACATTGTCGTAATAAGCAAGACCGGACAGATAGGTGAGGTTTATGAAATACAAAACTTAAAAATAGCACTTCCTCCAGCCCCAAAAGGATTGATTAAGGGTGAAAACAAATGGTCGCCTCATGATTATCCAAAAGAGTTGGCTCAAATAAAAAGTATATTTGAATGGGACTCTTATCCAAAAGAGTTTAAGGAAAAATGGGATGAATATATCGATACTGAATTCACCAGGCGCGAGGATGGATATTGGTTTTATAACAATGGAAAACCTACCTACATAACGGGGTCACACTACATGTATCTCCAATGGACTAAAATTGACGTTGGAAGACCAGATTTTAGAGAGGCTAATAGGCTTTTTTTTATATTTTGGGAGGCCTGCAAAGCAGATAATAGGAGTTACGGGATGTGTTATTTAAAGAATAGGCGTTCTGGATTCTCATTTATGTCGTCAGCTGAAACAGTAAATTTAGCGACTATAAAGTCTGATGCTAGATTTGGTATACTATCTAAATCTGGAGCTGACGCAAAGAAAATGTTTACAGACAAGGTTGTGCCTATATCATTGAACTATCCGTTCTTCTTTAAGCCAATACAAGATGGTATGGATAGACCTAAAACAGAATTAGCATATCGAGTGCCGGCATCGAAACTGACAAAGAAGAATATAACAAATGTCAATGATGTCAAAATGATGGAGGGTCTTGATACAACTATAGACTGGAAGAATACAGGAGATAACTCATATGATGGTGAAAAGTTAAGTTTGCTTGTTCACGATGAAGCTGGTAAGTGGCTAAAACCAGATAACATATTAAATAACTGGAGGGTAACCAAAACAACATTAAGACTTGGCAGTAGGATTACTGGCAAATGCATGATGGGTTCGACTTCAAATGCTCTTGACAAGGGTGGTGAGAACTTTAAGAAACTATATTATGACTCCGATGTTACAAAAAGAAATAAGAATGGACAAACTCGCAGTGGATTATATAGTTTGTTCATCCCTATGGAATGGAACTACGAAGGATACATTGATTCTTTTGGACACCCTGTATTCGATACGCCGGAAGATAAAACTTTTGGACCTCTTGGAGACGAAATCGAAATAGGAGTAATAGAACATTGGGAAAATGAAGCAGACGGACTAAAAGGAGATCAAGATGCTTTAAATGAGTTTTATAGACAATTCCCTAGAAATGAGCAACATGCATTCAGGGACGAAACAAAAAGCAGCATATTTAATCTTTCTAAAATATACGAGCAAATAGATTATAATGAAGGCATTGGATATTCAAGCGTTATAACGAAGGGCAACTTCCAATGGCAAAACGGAATAAGAGACAGTAAGGTTTTGTTTGTTCCCGACAACAATGGAAGGTTTAAGGTGTCGTGGGTACCAAGTATAAATTTACAAAACCATGTAATAGAAAAAAACGGAGTTAAATACCCAGGTAATGAACATATCGGAGCTTTTGGCTGTGATAGCTACGACATATCGGGAACTGTAGATAAAAGAGGTTCCAAGGGAGCGTTACACGGGTTGACTAAGTTTAATATGGATGATGCTCCAAGCAATTCTTTTTTTCTTGAATACGTAGCAAGGCCTCAAACAGCTGAAATTTTCTTTGAGGATGTTTTAATGGCATTAATATTTTATGGTATGCCAATACTTGCCGAGAATAATAAGCCTAGATTATTGTATTATATAAAAAGAAGGGGATATAGGGGTTTTTCAATGAATAGACCAGATAAAACCTTTACTAAGTTGTCTCCTGCGGAGAAAGAAATAGGTGGCATACCTAACTCTGGAGAAGATATAAAGCAAGCTCACGCTGCGGCTATAGAGAGTTATATAGATAAATATGTTGGACATGTTGGTGATGGGAATTACGGCACAATGTATTTTGATAGAACTCTTCAGGATTGGGCTGGATTTGACATAAACAATAGAACAAAGTACGACGCGGCCATAAGTTCTGGGTTAGCTATAATGGCCTGTAACAGGCATTTGTATAAACCAAATGACGATAAAAAAGTTAAAACACTTGATTTTAGCTTCAAAAAATACAATAACTCTGGAGCTTTTTCAAAAATACTACGATAAATGCAAAAAATACTACCAAAAGGTATATTCCCTTCGCAATCTGAAAGTGATTCTGTAAAGTCAAGCAAACAGTATGGTCTTGAAGTGGCTAAGGCGATAGAGGGAGAGTGGTTTAAAAAAGAAGGTGGAGCAACGAGATATCACGCTAATAGGGATAATTTTCATAAATTAAGACAATACGCCAGAGGCGAGCAATCTATACAAAAGTATAAAGACGAGTTGTCAATAAATGGAGATTTATCTTACTTAAACCTAGATTGGAAGCCTGTTCCTATTATACCTAAGTTTGTAGATATAGTTGTAAATGGCATAGAGAGTAGGCCTTATTCTGTTAGGGCTTACGCTCAAGACCCTTCTTCGATACAAGAAAAGACAAGATATATAAATGACGTCCTTAATGATATGTACGCTTATGACATTAAGGACAAGATTAAAAAGAGCCTTGGGGTAGATACCTTCAATACTCCTCAAGATAAAGTTCCAGGATCAGAGGAGGAGCTTCAATTGCACATACAATTAAACTACAAACAAAACATAGAGATAGCTGCTGAAGAGGCTATAGATAATGTATTTGACCATAATAAGTATGATCAGATACAAAATAGACTTGCATACGACTTAGTTACAATAGGCATTGCTGCACACAAAAATTCATTTAATACAGCAGAGGGTATAAAGATAGAGTATGTGGACCCTGCTGACTTAGTATACTCCTACACTGACTCTCCTTATTTCGATGATTTATACTACGTTGGCGAAATAAGAAAAACAACCATAACAGAACTCAAGAAGCAATACCCAAATCTTACGGATGAAGATATAAAAGAGATAGAGGGTACTGGATCTAATCATGAAAACTACAATAGGTCTTATTCTTATTCTGATGCTGAGGATAATAATAATGTGTATGTTCTTTATTTTGAATATAAAACATATAAAAATCAAGTTTACAAGATAAAGGAAACAGCAACTGGTGCTGATAAGATAATAAAAAAAGACGATACATTTAATCCTCCTAAAGACCAAAGATCTAGATTTGAAAAGGTAAATAGGTCTATAGAGGTTTTGTATACTGGAGCTAAGGTCATAGGAATGAATACTTTGCTTGAGTGGAAACTTGCAGAGAACATGACTAGGCCAAAATCTGATACCACTAAGGTTCAGATGTCCTACAACATTGTAGCTCCTAGGTATTATAAAGGTAAAATAGAATCTTTAGTCGGGAGAATGACTAGTTTCGCAGACATGATTCAATTGACCCATTTAAAATTACAGCAAGTATTATCTAGAATGGTTCCTGATGGAGTTTATCTTGACGCTGATGGTATTGCTGAAATAGATTTAGGAAACGGAACTTACTACAGTCCACAAGAGGCTTTAAACATGTACTTCCAGACTGGGTCTATCATAGGTAGGTCTATGACTCAGGATGGAGAGTTTAATCACTCTAGAACCCCAATCCAAGAGCTTCAAACTTCTGCTTCAAACGCCAAAATATCAAGTCTTATAAATTCCTACAATTACTACATGGGAATGATAAGGGATGTTACCGGTCTTAACGAAGCTAGAGACGGGTCAACCCCAGACAAAGACTCTCTTGTTGGTGTTCAGAAATTAGCTGCAGCAAACTCAAATACAGCTACCAGACACATCGTACACTCTGTAATGTATTTAGCGCTTAAAGCAGCAGAGGCTTCTTGCCTTAGAGTTTCAGACGTATTAGAGTTTGGTAATACAACAGCATCTTTTATATCCAGCATAGGAAAGGTTAACGTAAGCACGTTGTCAGAAATAAAAGATCTTTATCTTCATGATTTTGGTATATTTTTGGAGGTTTCTCCTGATGAAGAAGAAAGGCAGTTTCTTGAAAATAACATACAAATAGCTTTGCAAAGGGACCAAATAGGCCTCGACGACGTCATAGATATCAGGAATGTAAAAAACATATCACTGGCTAATCAGCTCTTGAAGCTTAGGAAGACTAAGAAAATGGAGCGAGATCAAGCTATACAACAACAGAATATACAGGCTCAAACGCAATCAAATATACAGTCAGCTCAAGCAGCAGCCGAAGCTGATATGCAGAAGAAGCAGGCTTTAACTCAAATGGAATCTCAATTACAACAGGTTAAAGCAAATCTTGAGATGCAAAAACTAGAACGGGAAGCTCAACTAAAGGTTCAGTTAATGGAGCGTGAGTTTCAGTTCAACATGCAGCTTAAACAAGCTGAATTACAAGTGATAAACGAAAGAGATAGGTACAAGGAAGATAGAAAAGATAAGAGAACTAAAATACAAGCTTCTCAACAATCCGAGTTAATAGATCAGAGAAAGAATAGCGGAGCTCCAAAGAATTTTGAATCTGCTGGATTTGATGGATTAGGAGGATTTGGATTGGAGCAATTTGAACCTAGATAAAATCATATAATATTATGTCTGAAATACAAGAACAACTACAGAAAGAACAAGAAGGATCTATTCAAGAAAGAGAAACTAAGGTGCTTGAAAAAGCAGGAGTCAAAATAGATGACAATACTTATAAGTTAGACTTAAAAAATGCCGTTCAAAAACAAAGCCCAGATGAAAGCGTGCTACGCGAAGAAGAGCCCAAAGTGGAATTGCAAAAAATGGTCGGCAAAGACAACGAACAACTTGAAGAAGGTAAAGAAGAAGCAATAGAACTTATAAACGAAGAAGAAGATGAGCTGTATAGCAAAAAAAGTAAAGAAAATGAAGAGCAGCCAGTTCAAAATGAAACAAGGCAGCAAGAAACCCAAGCAGAAGTACGGGAAATAAACCTTCCAGAAAATATACAGAGCTTAGTGCAGTTTATGAATGAAACTGGAGGTAGTCTAGAAGATTACATTCGACTAAGCGCTGATTATTCCAAAGTAGATGATTTGGCTCTATTAAGGGAGTATTACAAACAAACAAAACCGCATCTAGATAGAGACGAAATAGATTTTTTAATAGAAGATCAATTTGCTTTTGATGAAGATTTAGATAGCGATAAAGATATAAAAAGAAAGAAGCTTGCTTATAAGCAGGAGTTAAATGGAGCAAGGGAGTTTCTTTCAGGATTAAAAGATAGATATTATCAAGAAGTCAAGTCAAGGCCAAGCTTAAGTCAAGAGGCTAAAAACGCTATTGACTTCTTTAATAAATACAAAGAACAGCAGGATGAGCTAACTGCTATTCAGAAGCAACAATCTGAACGTTTTACAAAGATGACTAATGAAGTTTTTCACGATGAATTCAAAGGTTTTGATTTCAAAGTCGGGGATAATAGATATAGGTTCAAAGTAAATGATGTTCAGCAAGCTAAAAATTCGCAGCTTGATCTTGTTAAAGCGTTCGGGACGTTCCTTAACGAAGACAACAGTATAAAAGATGCGTATGGTTATCATAAAGCTGTATTTGTTGCTAGAAATGCAGATTCAATAGTTAATCACTTTCATGAGCAAGGAAAGGCTGATGCTATAAGACAATTAGAAGCCTAGTCTAAAAACATAAATATGAATCCAAGAAAAACATCCGACGGGATGATTGACGCTGGAGGATTTAAAGTGAGGGCTATATCTGGAGACGATAGCTCACAATTCAAAGTTAAAATAAGAAAATAATTTTTTAAAAAAAAGAAAAAATGGCATTTGGAATAACAAATCCTGGCATCATATTAGCTAATGCATCGCCAGTTAAACAAACTTTAGCCAGCAACTACATTGACTTTACTGCTCAAGGTACGGCTGGATGGGCTCAACAATACCTTCCAGACCTTTACGAGGCTGAGGTAGAGCGTTATGGCGACCGTACAGTAGCCGGCTTCTTGAAAGCAACAGGCTCTGAGATGCCTATGTCTTCTGATCAGGTTATCTGGACAGAGCAGGGCCGCCTTCACCTTTCTTACTCCGGTACAGTAGCTACTGCAGCTACAGAAAGTGTTATCACTGGTTTAACAGCTCACGCAATTAGAGCTGGTCAGACTGTAGTAATTGCTCAAGGAAGCAATGTTTTCAAGGCTTACGTCACTAATGCTAGCTCAGCAGATCAAATTACAGTTAAATCATACACTGGGGCTTTTGCTGCTGCTGCATGTACATTATTTGTTTATGGTTCTGAGTTCAAAAAGGGAACTGTCGGAATGTCTGGTGCAGTTAAGCCAGATTTCGTTTCCTTGACTAACAAGCCAATAATCCTTAAAGATCATTACGAAATCTCCGGATCTGACGCATCTCAAATTGGATGGGTTGAAGTTGCTGGCGAAAATGGTCAAACAGGGTATTTGTGGTATATCAAAGCTGAGGGTGACACTCGCACTAGGTTTGAGGACTACATGGAAATGGCTATGGTTGAAGCTGAGACTGTTACAAACACAAGCTTATCTGATGATGCAAATGAAGGTATCACTGGTAGCCAAGGTCTTTTCGAGGCAATCGAAGATCGCGGTCACATTGCTACAGATGTTTTTGTTAGCGCTGACCCTAAAGACGATTTAGCTAGCTTTGATGAAATCCTAATTAAACTTGATAAGCAAGGAGCTATTGAGGAAAACATGCTATTCCTTAACAGAGATCAAGCTTTAGGATTAGACGATATGCTTGCGGCTCAAAATGGTCATTACGCATCAGGAGGAGCTTCTTGGGGTGTATTTAACAACTCTGAGGATATGGCCCTTAATCTTGGATTCTCTGGGTTCCGTAGAGGTTCTTACGACTTCTATAAAACTGACTGGAAATACTTGAATGACGGATCAACTAGAGGGTTGATTGGTGGCGTTAAAGGTGTCCTAGTTCCGGCTGGTACCTCTAGCGTTTACGACCAAATACTTGGTAAAAACCTAAAACGTCCTTTCCTTCATGTTCGTTATCGTGCTTCTCAAGCTGATGACCGCAGAATGAAGTCTTGGATTACCGGTTCAGTTGGTGGAGCTTCTACTTCAAGCTTAGATGCTATGGAGGTACATTATCTATCTGAAAGATGTTTAATTGTACAAGGAGCTAACAACTTTATGTTATTTAAGTAATAAACATTAGGGATGCAAGGGGGTTGTTTTTTCAGCCCCCTAATTCCCTTTTATTAAATTTTATTGTATTATGGCTAGTAATAATGAATCATGGGTTTCTAAAGATAGAACCTATTTATTGAAAGGCGGAAAAACGCCATTAACCTATACTATAAGATCTAGAAATATATATTATTTCGACGAGGAATTAGGTTATGAAAGAGAATTAAAGTATACTGTAAACCAGAAAACGCCTTTTGTTGATGAATTCAAAGGGCAAGCTAGGTTGGCACACATAGTTTTTGAAGACGGGATATTGTTTGTTCCAAAAGAAAAACAGCCATTGCAAAAACTATTATCTATTTACCATCCAGACTTAAACTCTATTTACGAAGAGTATGATGCAGAGGCGGACGCTATAGATGAGTTGTCTGCAATTGAATTAGAGATAGAGGCTTTGAACATAGCTAAGAACATGGATATAACATCTGCAGAGGCTATTGTTCGGGTAAACGTAGGATCTCAAGTTAATAAAATGACGTCTCAAGAAGTAAAAAGAGATTTGTTAATATTTGCAAAAAGAGATCCTGAATCATTCTTGGAGCTTGCGAATGATGAAAACGTAGCTGTAAGAAATATAGGATTAAAAGCTGTCGAACAAGGTATTATCAAATTATCAGAAGACCAAAGGACTTTCAAATGGGCTTCTAACGGAAGGAAGCTAATGACTGTTCCTTTTGACGAGAATCCTTACTCGGCCCTAGCGGCTTGGTTTAAGACAGATGAAGGAGTTGAGGTTTACTCAGCGATAGAAAAAAAATTGAAATAACCGATGGGGCTTCGGCCCCATTTTACTTATAAGATATGGCTATAAATGTAAACAAAGTTTACCGAGTAGTTCTTGCTATTCTTAATAAAGAGCAAAGAGGGTATTTAACACCGGAACAATTTAATCGCATTGCCAGGCAAGCTCAGTTAGACTTGTTCGACAAGGCCTTTTATGATTATAATAGAGCTGTTAGGAAACAAGCTATTGGTGACTTTGTTGAGTTTGCAGATATAGCTTCTAAAATAAAGGAGAAAATAGATATATTTCACACATCATCCACACTTAGTCATTCTGCTGGAACAGTCACAGTTCCAGATTCATTATATCAGTTAATCGGAGTTTATTCTACTGATAGGATGAAAGAGTTCGAGGAAGTTACTAAGGCGGAAATTCCATATTTACTATCTTCATCATTGACATCACCAACCTCATCGTATCCAATATATTATACCGAAGGGCAATACATAAAAATATATCCATTAGACTACAATGGAAATGTAGTTATAGATTACGTAGTTCCTCCATCGGATCCTATTTGGGCTTATAATGGAGGTGGCGCTAATGCTTATACGTACAGTGAGGCTGATTCAAATGATTTCGAAATACATCAATCTGAGGAGGTTGATTTAGTTTCAAAAATATTAGCGTACTCAGGTGTAATAATAAAAGATCCAACTGTGATTCAGGTTGCAGCACAAAAAGAAGCTAGTGATTTTAACCAAGACAATATATAATGGGATTCATAACTGACGATCAAGAAACATATTACACTGGAGGTGATTTTGGAGGATATAGATACATATCCCTTCATGATTTAGTAAACAACTTCATGTTCTCTTATGTAGGAGAAGGCAAAATAATAAGCAGGGCAAATAGAAGAGATGTTGTATTCCATGTGAAGAGAGCGATGCAGGAGTTTTCTTACGATGTATCAAGAGTAGAGAAAATACAGGAGGTTGACGTGCCTAATACACTTTCCATCCCTATGCCTCAAGATTATATAAACTACGTGTCTATATCTTACGTTGATAAATCTGGGGTAGAGCATCCTATATCAAAAGGCAGGATAACATCCGCTCCTTCACAGGCTATAGCGCAGGATAGTGAGGGAAATTACACCTTTGATGACCAAGGTAATTTGTCAATTTCCACTCCTGAAACAATATCTAGATTTAATTCAATAGATTCAACAATATCGGATATAAGCCAAATCGGAGATGATTATTTTTATAATTATAGATTTGAAGGCGGACCTTCATTAGGATCTGGTGGCAGGTATGGGTCTGAGCCTGAATTATTGAGCAGGAATGGAATGTTTGTTATTGATGAAGCGAATGGAAAGATAAATTTCAGTAGCAATTTAGCAAACACTACCATTACCATAAAGTATATATCAGATGGACTAGGCACTGATCAAGAGATGAAAGTTCATAAGTTTGCTGAGGAAGCGATATATAAGTCCGTGGCATACTCCATATTAAGTGGAATGGCTAATGTTCAAGAATATATCATAAATAGGTTTAGAAGAGAGCGTAGAGCAGCAATGAGGACTGCAAAATTAAGACTATATGACATAAAGGCGTCAGATATGATAAATATCATGAGGAATAAGTCTAAACAAATCAAACACTAATTAAATGCCAGAAATTAAGAATAGTTTCCTTCAAGGAAAGCTAAATAAAGATCTAGAATCAAGAATTGTTCCTAACGGTCAGTATACAGATGCTTTAAATGTGCAGATTTCGAAATCTGAATCTGACGGAGTTGGATTGTTACATAATGTGAAGGGCAACAAGGTTGTTGCTGATTTGTCTTTAGATTCAAGTCACGAGATAATAGGAAGTATTTTTGACGACAAAAACAACAGGATCTTTTGGTTTGTGACTAATGGATCTTCAAATAATTATATATACGTATGGTCTCCAGACTCTTCTTCTAGTCTGAATACTCCTTTAAGAATAGTTTCTGGATCTTTCCTTAATTTCAGTAAGTCAAATATTATAACTGGAATCAATATAATAGAAGATTTTCTTTTTTGGACTGACAATCTTAATCCTCCAAGAAGGATCAATGTAGAGAGGGCTATATCGAACACATCGTATTATAATTCAGAAGTAAAAATAAGCGTAGCGAAATATGCTCCATACCAGGCCCCAATAATATTATCAGCAGAGCACGATCCAGACATAAAGTCAAAAAGAATAGAGGAGGAATTTGTGAGATTTGCTTATAGATATAAATTTAGGGACAATGAATACTCTGTGCTATCCCCGTTCACATCGATAGTCTTTCAAATGGACGATAGCGGAGGCGATATTCCAACCATAAGCGAAGATGTTAATTATATAGGTCTCGATGGATTGAGAGGTCTTGGAGCCTCTACTATGATGACTGTAATGGTTAATCATATCAATAAGATATCATTTGAAATACCAATGCCCCCAAACCACTACTCTGATTATGAAATAAAAGAGGTTGAAATATTATACAAAGAATCTGACAGCATTGCTATAAGAATAATGGATTCTATAGATGTTTCAGAAATAAACACTGTACAGTATGTGTATAAATCTTCTAATTTCAAATCAACACTTCCGGAATCTCAACTGACAAGAGTTTTCGATGCCGTTCCAAGCAGGGCTCTTGCTCAGGAGGTAGCTGGCAATAGGATAATATACGGAAATATAACGTCAAACTTAGATCTTCCTAATATAAAATTTAGAGTGTTCAACTCAAAAAAAGGACAAGACTCTTTAAACGACCCCTCTGTAAAGCATCAAAGCATAAAGCAGAGAAGGACATATGATGTTGGAATTGTGCTTTCAGATATTTTTGGAAGAACATCTCCAGTAATAACTTCAGAAAATTCATCTGTTTACGTTGGGGCTAAAGACAAGAAGTTTGACAACTCATCTTTCGTCGGGGATTCTTTAAAGATGTTATTTACCGAAATAACAGACCCAAAAGGAACTATATACAATGCACAGACAAATCCATTTGGATGGTATTCCTATAAGGTAGTTGTTAAGCAATCTGAGCAAGAATATTATAACACATATATCCCAGGAATAGTTAATTATAATGGTGCCGCTGGATACTTTGTTATACACGGAGATAACGTAAATAAAATACCAAGAACATCGGACGGAGTTGAATTTCAAGATGAGTTTTCTTACTCCAAGACCAAAATATATCCTAAAGTAGTTAACTACACTAATAATGGCGTTTCTTCTTTTAGAAATTCAAACTATAGATTGCTTGACATAACCGAAATAGGCAAATTGTCACAGCACAAACTTCCGTCTACATCAAAGCTGTTTGAGTACACTAAAGACCACCTTATAGCAAAAATACCAGTAAAGACTGGTCAATTCTATAACAACATAACAGAGGGCGGAAGCTTCGCTGTTTTTGAAACAGAGCCATTTAAGTCCTCATTAGACATATATTACGAAACACCTACATCTGGATTGTTATCTGATATTCAAATATCTCCAATAACACTTAATAGACTTTCTGTCAGCGAAACAAATAGCTCTGCTTCTTCCGTTTCGGTTCCAGAAGATTCATTACCAGACGAAAGTCTTGTTTGTTACGTGTACGCATGGGACGACGAATTAAACAGGATACCAGGATCTTTAATAAATATGTCCCTGTCAAGTCAAACTTATTCCGGAAGGTTTGGGCTTAGATACAGTCAATCTCAAGGTGAGTGGGAGATATATCTAAAAGAGACTTTTGCTTATAATGGGGTAACATCTTCTTCGATAACAGTCAATGCCTCTCTCATAGATTATCCTTCTGAAACAGCTTCGCTGTCTATTTCTGCGTCTCTTACAGATGTTGAGCCTGAAATGGCTGTAACTTCTACTGGTATAGTTTACTATTTAGATAAAAAGCAAACTGGCCCAAATGAGTATACTGGAGAGGTAGAGGCTCAAGGGTACTTGACGAAAGCTTGTGGAGTCGCAAATGACCCGACATTAGAAAGCGTTCTGTTCAAGGCTTTTGGAACCAATGGGTCAGCACACACAATAGATAGTAAAACCGACTTAGAATATACAATAACAAAAAGAGTTTACCAGCCTGAATCAGATGTTTTATATAGCTCAAATCCTTCTTGGGTTAATAATTTTAAATTTATAGCCGACAGAGACATAAACTCACAAGGAATAATAGTCGATACTGCATCTGGGACAGGATTCTTTTTTTACGAAACAGAAATAGGATTTACATACAATTCAGACGGAATAATTGATTATGAAAACCTAGATTCATCTCCGTTGCCTACTGGATTTTACCATGTTTTGACAGATACTGGTCAACCAACTGGAGTGTATGTTGCGGATATGCTTCTTGAAATATATGTAAGAGATAGAGATGGAGCTGGAAGCAGGTACCCTCCTAATAATCAAGTCATCTCAGTTGTTGTTTCTCTTGTCAAAATATCTCAAGTAATTAGTAAAACTCCTAGAGAGCTATGCTATAGGTCTAGCACTATATTAAATGCAAACGATCCATCTTTAACAGACAGTAACGTTGATTCTGATAAGGTTTACAAATATAATTACGATGGGGATGGGCTTGTGAATATGAACTGCAGAAAGGCTCAATGTAGGGATGCCAATAATCAGGTTATATATAGGTATGATGTTGATGGAATAACTGAAAATCCTCTTTGTGCTACATTGACTTGTAACGATGTGGACGGAAGAGAGATCCCGGCATACTTAGAAGATGATTACCAAAATCAGATACCAAATCCAGATTGTTATGAGGCTCCAGAGCCAAATTCTCTATGCACTAGATTAGATGGAACTACAATAGAAGATTGTTGTACAGATGCCGATAGAAATCCAGCTTCTCCTACATATGGTCAGGTTATAGAGGTTACATGCCCAGAGGTTCCTAGAGATCCAGACACAACTACAGTGGATCCAACTGACGAAACTACAGTTGGTTCTGATGGAAATGATTTTAGGGACTTCTTCGGAAATGTTCTTTGGTACGCCCCGTATTACACAGCAGACTCTAATGATCCTAGTGGATATAGAGTTACATTTGACAATATTTATGACGCATGTGATTCAACCCCAAGAGCTGATGGTAGCACTCCATGGGTAAGGGCGACAGTTTATTTTGCTGGAGGAGTCAATGAAGATCCAATGGTTATTACAACATCAGCCGGCTCTCATCCATGGCCAATATACGCTGATTCGTCGTTGAATACTCCTGCGGCAAATGGATGGTACAGAAGAACCGACACTGGTGTTATTGGAAGATTCTCTTGGCAGTCAAATGCTCCAAGTTTAGCTGATCAAAATTGGGGATGGTTTATCGACCCAATTCCTTGTGCAAGTGTAACTCCTCCAGACCCAAATGAACCTGTATGGACAAGGCCTGATGGAGGAGAAAATGTCGTTGTTACTGAAGATAATACAACAACCCAATGGGCTAGCCCATATACTGGAACAGGAGATAGACAAACAAACGTACCTTAGAAAATGGCTTATATAAAAGAAATAAAGTATTTTAATTGCTTTTTGATAAAAGACGCTGATAATAGATTTCACATAGAGGAGTCCAGAATAAAGGGTGACTTTAATGGGAAAAGTGTTGATTATGGTGTTAGAGCTCATATAACGGACCCGGAATACGCTCAAGAAACTAGGGAAAACGCTATGATACACTCAGGCGTATATAACAGTAGGACTGGAGTTAATAATCTAAATCAGTTTCCTATAGATCAAGCTATAACAATATCTGTAGATATTCAGCAGGGATCAATACAAAAGCTTTTTGCTGAAGACCAGGTGTTAAACATATTCCAAGAGGAAAAGGTTAGATATGTTCCTATAGATAAGGATATAATATATACAGCAGAAGGAGTTCCGCTTTCTGCAGCAAGTAATGTATTTCTTGGTGATGTAGTAGCTTACGGAACAAATTACGGAATAGGAAAAAATCCAGAAAGCTTCTCAAGTTATTCAGGTCGTAAATACTTTGTAGATAAGCCCAAAGGCGCTGTTCTTAGACTATCTAGAGATGGCATAACAGAAATATCGGATTATGGGATGAGGAGTTTCTTTAGGAACAATCTATCAAACTCAAGCAGGATTTATACCGCATGGGATATACATAGTAAGGATTTGATTGTCACAGTAATAAAGCCAACAGACAGCTTTACAGTAGCATTTGATGAATCCGTAAATGGATGGTCTTCTTTTTTTAGTTATATACCAAGTGGTTTTTCTGGAAGCATAGACGGAAAGTTTTATACGTTTAAAGGAGTTGACTTGTATGAGCATCATGCCACGGATTATTACAATAGATTTTATGGTCAAGATCATGAATCTTATGTTGAATTCGTACTTAACGCGAATCCTTCCTTAAACAAAAACTTTCTTACTATTAATTATGAAGGCTCTGATTCGTGGAATATATCTAATATAGAAACAGACACAGATATAGCCTTCCCGATACCTGAATATAGTATATATAATGAAGATTTGCTCATGTCTGCATTCCAAAAAAATAACAATAAGTATTATTCAAATTTAATAAATGCATCAGAACCTTCTGGGGGCGAGGTAGACTTTGGTGGGTCTATGTCTGGAATAAAAGGATACTACGCAAAAGTAAAAGCAGAGACTAGATCTTCTGACTACAAGGAGCTGTTTTCTGTTTCATCAAATTATAATCCAAATAGTTACTGAGATGGGATTAGCAAGAAAGGCAGGTAAAAACGCCGCAAGACAGGGAAACGCAATAAATGAGATACTAGCAAATAGAGGAGCTGTTGTAAATCCATACGAGAATGTATCGGATTTAAGTGGGTTGATTTCCAATCCATATGCAAATATGACTAACTCGTATGCAAATCTAACGAATACTTATGGTAATCTGACAAATGCATACGAAGGAATAACAAATCCTTATAGCAATTTATCTAGTGCTTATGATAGTTTGTCTAACCCTTACGCAAATTTAACAAACTCATTTGCCGGGATGCAGAATGCATATGCGGACATCACAAACGCCTATGCGGATGTTGGGAATGCCTATGCGGATATGACCAACCCGTATGAAAATCTTCAAGTAGCCACTAGGGCCGCTGAAATGGCTAATGAACAAACTGACATATCATTAGCATCGACATTAGATACGTTAAGAGCTACTGGATCTGGAGCTGGCGGGGCAACTGCATTAGCTAGAGAGGCTGCGTCAAGCAAACTTCAGATAGCAGCTGGCATAGAACAGCAAGAGGCTCAAAACACAAAATTAAGAGCTCAAGGAGAGCAACAAAGGCAAATGGCAGTTGCACAAGGAGAGCAATCTCGTCAAATGGCTACCGCTCAAGGCTCTATGGCTCAACAGATGGCTAGAGCTCAAGGTTCCATGCAACAACAACAATTGATGATGGGTGCCGACCAAGCAAATCAAATGGCTATGGCACAGGGGTCTATGCAAACACAGATGGCTAGAGCTCAAGGTCAACAGCAATTAATGATGGCTGGAGCACAGGCAGATTTAATGAACCAGCAAAACATAGCTCAACAAGCTATGGCTAACCAAATGGCTTATGCTGGGGCTGCTCAAGCTAACCAAATGGCTTACGCCCAAGGAGATCAAATGATGCAGTATTATCAAGGACAGGGAGCGTTGCAAGAGATGCAAATGAGGATGACGGAAGCTGAAAGATTACAAAATGCAGATATCTTAGGAAAAACATTTGTCTTTAACGCTGAGGAGTCAAGGAGGGCCGCAGACTTATCAAGGGCTTCTAGTTTACAACAACAATATCTCCAACAACAAACGGATATTAAGGCTGCTAATAAACAATTATGGGCTGCTGGAATAAGTGCGGTTGGAGACATAGCCTCTGCATACCTATCATCAGAAAGAAGATTAAAGAAAAACATTAAACTTATAGGGAAATCTAAATCCGGGTTAAACATATATGAGTTTGAGTATAGAGACAAAAAACACGGAGATGGAATTTATCAAGGAGCTATGGTTGACGAAGCGCCAAGCTATGCGATAGTTGATATGGGTGAAAACCTAGGGATAGATTACTCTAAGATTGATGTTGAATTTAAGAGGATAAAATAATGGCATTAGTACAAGTATCACCACAAGCCCAGGATTATGGGCAATACGCAAACCCAACATGGGTAAGGGCTAATACAGCTGGAAACGTAGCTTTAGGACAAGCTATAGCTGGTGTTGCGAAACAGGCTGGTCAACACTTTATAGATAAAGCTATAGAGAATAAGGCTGTTAATGAGCAAAATAAAAAGGACCAAGAGGAGTTATTAAGACAGCAGAGAGAGTTAGAGAAACAACAAGCTGATGCGAAAGCAAAATACGAGGCTGACTTAGAAAAGAAAAGACAGGAAATACTAAATGCTAATGCCAACAATGAAACGTTGTCAGGAATAGCAAACATGGCCGGTGAGTTCGGAAGAAAGATGTCTAATCCCGAAGCTGATAAAGCAGAGTTAGACTTTCAAGCTTTAGATCAAATGCCAGCTGGTTCGTATACTCCTGTAATGTCAATACAAGGGAGAATAGATGACCTTGAGGCTAAAAGACAGGAATTGGATCAGTGGTCTACGGCTAAGAAAAGAAGAGATATAAGGAAAGATTTTTTAAAATCAGACAAAGGAACTCGATCTGAAAGAATAGCTGAGTACAAAGCCAAATACGATCTATTAAACACTCAAGTTGACGATCTTATTGAATTAAACAACTTCAACATCGACCCAGAGGTTCTCAAAAATGTGGATGAAAGCAAAATAAGGAAGGGTGATAGACAAAAGTACTTTTTAGCTAAAGCCCTTGGCAGCGGTGATTATCAGTCTAGAATTGGAGAGGACGGGATGGTCTTTATAGATTACACCTGGGAAGATATTAATGGAAAAAAGGTAAAATCAACTGAACTTGTTAGCGCTCTTGCTGATAATATAAAAGAAAGGACTCAATTTGGATTTAACTTTGAAATGTCTACAGACGAAGGCTTTAATAAATTAGCTAACACATGGGCTACTAGAGTTGGTAAAGATATATCCAGATTCTATACAAAAGTAGAGTATCCTCTAGGGCCAGGTCAACCTGGTGTAACTACACTTGATAGAGAAGCATTGAAAAAACAGCTTTCATTGCAAAACGATTTAGTAGGAAATCTTATAGATGGATTCTCGCAGAGAGCTATAGATGAAATCGACGGCATTAATAGTCGTGAAGAATTCCTTGACAAGGCTTTAGATTACGTTATAGATACCTACATCCCATTTGAGGGAAGTAAGTATCCTGTAGCTCCGCAGCAATCTTACTCTGGAAGAGGAGGCCGAGGCTACTCTAATAATGATGATCCTGTATTATCTAAAGTTGATGACAGGGTAGAAGGAATACTTAGAGGAATTAAGCTAGATCAAGATACGTTAAGAGGAACTAAAGATACACCTGCGCATAGCACACTCAATCCTAAAGGAGAAGGAGCATTTTCTATTTTAGCGGCGAAATATGGAGGCAGAGTTTCTGTTGAAAGAAGTCCTCTTCCACCTAAAGATATTGAGATTAAGCCGGAAGATTATGGAACGGGAAATTTTAATGACTTATATGGAAGAGAAATAAATAAGCAAAATAAGCGAAACTACAAAGAGACGATTTCTGTAAAAGACGAAAATGGGAAAGTTATTAAAAGCTACAATCTAAATGATGCAACTGGAGTTACTAGACTTGCTTTTGATTTGTCTGAAGAAATTGAATTCACAAAAGATCTTGAAAAGATATTTTCTTCTCAAGAACAATTTAGGAATTACCTTAGGTTCAAGATTAAAGAAAGAATTGATGATTATAACGCGGGCATTGAGTTTGAGGATGAATCATATTTTGATAAATAATACATCATATTAAAATAGCATGTTTGAAATATACATCCATAACGGAAAAAGATATAAAGTATCTCCTGGTAGAAAGGAACAGTTTTTAAAAGATTTTCCAGAAGCTAAATTAGCAGAAGACGATAATCAATCATCTTCGGTAGCGAATGACAATCAAGTGTTCCGATTTATAGATGGCGACAAGTCTTTCAAGGTAAGTCAAAATAATCTTGACAGATTTATGAAAGACCATCCTGATGCTAAAGAAGGCAGGTTTACCAGGTCTGGAAAACTTAGATCTGGTTTTGAGGAGGAGGATTTTTTATCCGCTCAAGATCAAGCTATGCGTAAATATGCAGAGCAGCGATCTGTATATGATGCAGCTAAAAAAGAAAGAGATAAGCAGATTTTCGAGGCTGGAACTGTTACTGGAATGTTGGGTTCTGGATATGACGAGGAGATAGAAAATGAGATAAAAAAAGACGAACAGTACACTAGATCGTTAGCTGACGAGAACGGAGATTTCGCTATATGGAACAATAGCCTTTACGGACAGAAGGAGTCTATAACAAATCAAATGAATGGATTGCCAGAGGGGCCTGAAAAGGAAGCTTTAAATAGGCAGTTGTTTGATGTTAATTTTAAGATAGCCAATAAGTTTAGAGCTAAAGATACGGTAGAAGAGCAAAAACCATCAGAGGTATTAAAGCAAAAAACAAATCAAGGTCCAAGACAATATGTTGTTAGGAATGGAATACCTGTGCCTAGAGAGTTCGTTATTCAGGCAAAAGGACTGGAGGGCTTTGATGAACAATCAATTTTTGATGAAGCATCTAAGTATAGAGATGGAGGTTATTACGTTGTAACAAATCCTAATTCATTTCAAAACGAATTATGGAGCCCAGACTATATACAGAAAGAAGCTAAAAAGCAAGGTGTAGCTCCAGAACAATTCATAGCCATAAAGAAGCAAGGCGGATATCAGTTCAACACAAATGGAGAGGCTGTTTACGACACTAGAAGAAACTCTAGTGTAATGAACATTCCTGACGAACTGTTTAGCTATATGGAGCGTAAAAGAGGCGAGAATGCAATACAGCAATATAAAGAACCTATACCAAAAGAGATTCCGCCTTCTGCGGCAAAAAATTTAACAGACGATCAATTAAAAGAACTTGGATTTAATCTAGACAATCCATTCCACTTACAGTATTTAGGAAGAGATGCTGATGTTCCTGACGTGTCAGTAGACCAAGAAACTGGAATGCCTTATGTAGTTCCGGGTAGGAATAATGCGTTGGAGAGCAAGAGTATAATAAATGTAATTAACAATCTAAGAGGACAGCTTAGAGATATAACAAACAGTAACGCACCGGAAGAGGAGAAGCAAGCCCAAAGGCAGAGGTTAGTTGAGATAGGAATGCGTGCTTTTGGAGCTGATGATGACCCGAACAACGAAAAAATCAAATACTTTCTACAGTCAATAACAAATAATACTAAATTTGATACAGAAGAAGAGGCTGTTAAGCTTTAGTTCCTGACTTCTATGCAGTAGAACCTTTAAGAAAAGCATTGGAGGACAATTACAATGCAAAGCAAGAAGAAATGATGGATACTTTATATAAAATGACGTCTATCAGAAACAAAGCATTAATTGAAGAAGACCCAGTAAAAATTGAAACCCTACAAAACGCTTACTCGGCACTTCAAAATAAATACTCAGATCAGTATAATTCATTGTCCGATATACAGGAATCAACCGAAGTGTTAAATGATAACGCACTTAGAATTTCCGATGAAGTTTCCATGGCTGTTGAAAACAACGCTATAAAAAATGCCGCTGGACTGTCTTATAGTAAGTCGGCTAAAGCAAGAAACTCAATATTAGAATTAGGAAGAACTATAAAAGAATCTCTGATTACAGCTAACAAGTATATAAACCAAGCGGCGATATTACAACCACCTCGTTATGACGATAAAATGATATCACCAATGCTTGATTATAGTGAACTTGATTTACAATCTCGTTTTGAACTTATTGATGAGATAAAAGAAAAGTCTGATAAAGAAATACTAAAGTCCGCAACTAAAAGAAACGAAGCATTAGAGCGTTTTTCTAGAGACTTGACTATTCAAGAAGCGAAAGATTTTGCTAAAAAGAACGATGTCTCTTTGATGAGTGATTACGTGTTAGAGTCTATGGCTTCTCAATCTGCATCTCATGCAGTAAGCTCTTTGATGTGGCTAGGAAGTATGGCGAATCCTGCTACTCTTGGAGCAAAAGTTGCTATTTATGCCACTCCTACTGTTTTTGGGGTTTCGTCGTTCGGTAGAACTTACGGAGACTTGCTTTATCAAAATAGCCAAATAGAATCCCAAAGAAAGGCTATATCTGATATGATTGACACTGAAAAGTCGTCTGATAGTCCAAATGAGGAAAAAATATCATACTTAGAAAGTCAATACAATGATTTAGCTGGAGCAAGAATATATACGGAAGGAGAGATGCTTGGAGCCGCTATGCTTGATGGATCCATAGAATACGGTTTTACTTACGGATCAGGAGCTTTATTTAGGTCTAACGCATTGAGAAGAATTGCATCTAGAGACGCAGTTAGATTATTTGGAAAAGATGTAAAACTTGGGCTTCCTACAAAGATTCGTACATTTGCAAACGCAAATAGGACTACACTTGAAAAAACAGCTATAAAAGGAGCTGAGATATTTGGACTTGAAACAGCAGAAGAGACGGCTATAGCTGCTGCTCAAGGGTATGGAACTAGAGGCTTGTTTTTAGGTCAAGACGTTGGAGAGAAAGATGTGTTTGGTCCTGGAGGTTTTGGGGATTTTTATTCAAAAACAGCAATAAACTCATTCATAATGGGTGGCGGGCTGTCTGCCTTATCTACTGGATTAGGAATGACTAATGCTCATATATTAAGAAAAAAGTTTGATAACAAAGCAAAGGCTTTTGCGAAGCAGTATCAGGACTTAGTGGATAAATATAATGAATCTGCTAAAAAAATGAATTCTCTAGAGGTTGGAACTAAAGAGTTTTCACAAGCGATTGACGAAACTACAGACCTAGGAATACAAATAAAAGCTTTAAAAACAAAAATAGGCAAGACGTTTACAAATGGAGAGATAGATGTTCAGAATTTGATAGCTTCAATTGGAAACCTAAGTGAAGATGAAGCTAATATACTTCTAAAAGAATATCACAATCAACAGAAAGAACTTATTAATCAGTCTCAAATATATTCCAGGATAAGAGAATTTGAAGATTATGTAGATGATGGAGAAGGAGGATTTAAGCATAGGTACACTGGTCTTGAGATAGATTCAGACCCTGTAGTTGGGGCTCTAAAAGAATCTAGAAGGAAAATGTCTGATAGTGCAAAAAAGATTCAAGACATTCTAAACAAAAATAACATAAAAAATAAGTTAGATGTAGCAGACGAAACTCTGTTAGAGCGTTCAGCAGCTAGAATAGGAGAGTCATTTAGAGCTATGTCAGGAGCTGCTAAAATGACAAATCCAGATAATTTTTTATTTCTTGAAGACTCAGATGGCAAAACTGACTTTTCTGATTTGATGTATGAAATGAATACAGATCTAGTCAAGAATCAGATGTCGATTGAGAAGGCTAATCAATATAAATCTAGATTTCTTAGTATATATAAAAATTTAGAAGGATTTAAGTCGCTTTCAGACGCAAAGAAAAAGATTTTCGAGAAACATTTATCTAGATATGAAGGCGATTCAGGAAGCAATCTGTTCGTGAAAGAAATGTCGGCTAATGGATTTCACGTATCAAGTAAGACAAAAAACAAATTAGAATATACAGATCCGTCTATGGACGTAGCGGATGTCTATGAAAGTCTATCTGTAATAAATAGTCCGGTTATATATTCAACTATAAACTCGGCTTCAAGTTTAGAACAAGCCTGGGAGGCGGCAAATACAGTATTCCATGAGCAATTTCACGGTAAGATGGGGGAAGTAGACGATGCAACAGTAATAAAACTTCAAAATTATGCTAGGGGAATTCTTTCTGATGAAAAAATAAGAAAACAAGTAGAGAAAAGACTTGGAAAAGAAAGAGCCGATAAGATTTACGATTATTACAAAAAAAGACTCAATAAGTATGACAAAGGCAATAAGCAAAATCTAAGGGTTAGAGCCGAAGAAGCGTTAAACGTTGTTCTCTCTTTAAAGAACAGAGGGATTATAAACGAAAAAATGCTTTCAGATTCAGAAGCAGTAAATGGGTTTGTTATAGATCTAAAAAAGAAATTATTTGGAAAATTATTTGCTGCTGGAACAACTAAGTACAATACAGATGAGTCGAGTTCTACATTCAGTATAGATGAGAAGAACAGGAATAACGAGCTATTTAAGTTCCTAAATTCAGTAAATAGCTTCTCTAAAAAAGGAGGAAAGTACACTTCTGATGTAGCTCAATCGATAGGAGATTTTGATTATGATGAATATTCTGATTTTGATGAAGATCAAGATATACTTGGAGAGCAGTACAGCGAAGGAGTTATTGATGCCGACGCATTTGAGTACGAATCAACAAATATAGATAATAGAAGAAAAAAACAAGAGAGTTTAATTGACGGCGAGCA
>Ga0099848_1000152_pt1 | contig 29069 bp, 36 predicted proteins | sample CB_VirMetaG_3_FD_78179 | JGI IMG/M metagenome (GOLD analysis project Ga0099848, IMG submission 78179) | Freshwater to marine saline gradient viral communities from Chesapeake Bay - CB_1508_1S Viral MetaG | ecosystem: Environmental > Aquatic > Marine > Coastal | place: USA: Chesapeake Bay...
AAACGAAAAATGGCGCACCTCAGACGGCAAAAAAGCCCAACGTAAAGGCGGCACCACACGCTACCTACCAGACAAAGCATGGCGTGAACTCACACCAGCCCAAAAAGCAGCCACAAACCGCAAAAAGATAGCCGCATCCAAACAAGGCAAGCAATTCGTCGCCAACACCCCAGCCGCCAAAAAAGCCGGACAAAAAGCCCGAAACACAAAAAACCGCTAAAAGCCTTACAAAACAAGGCTAACATCCATTCCAAAACACCCCCGGCCTATTCTCGAAACAATCTGGTCGGACACAGCCCCGTACCTCCTGTGTGTTAACCCCACCCCGCCCCCCTCGTACCCCCCTGTCACTTGTGTGCTCCGCCCCGTGAGGGGCTCCGCACCTTAAAGTTCCCACACAACACGACACTAATTAGACTCACATAACCTAAATCATGAGGGCACCCCCAGGCACAGCGCTTGAGGTCTTTTACTGGGGCAGCCTATGTGGTGGTGGTTTGGGTTTGGGTCTTTCCCTCTTATTTCATTGCGAGGGAAATCCCCTTGTTTTGTTATCTATTAGAACAGGAGTTGTTGTGTTTGATTTTAGTGGTTTGAGTGATGTTGAGTTGGATGGGGTTCAGGCGTTGTTGGATTCTCAGCGTGCTTTGCTTGCTGAGGTTGATAATGCTGGCGAGTCCATGTCTTGGAAAGAGTGGGAAATTGAGTTTCCAGCCTGCCGTTCTTGCGTGCAGGGCCGTATTGATGATTGTTGCTGTATCTGAAAGGGGATGCAATGTTGGAGAAAGTTGTTCAGTGGTTCGAGTCCGGTAGGGCTGAGGACGTGGTGAATTGGCTTGTTGTGGGCTGGTTCGGTCTGATGTTCTTTATTGTGGGTTCGAGTGTTGTTGCGTTGGTGTTAGGTAAGTAATTATCCGTTATCGATTACTTGGAGGTAATCATGTTTGAGCAATTGTCATTGTTTGGTACCGAGTTCAAGGATGTTGAGGTTGAGTTGCCTGACATGTTTGACTTGGGTTTTGATGAGAGGCTTGCTGATGTTGTTGAGCAGGCGTTTGGTATGGACATGTTCACTGTGGTTGAGGAGTTTGGTTTTGGGTTCCTTGACCAGTTTGCGTCTTCTGCTGAGGAGATGCGGGCTGTGGTTGCTTGGGTTTCTGACCCGACGAGTGTCCTGTTTTAAGTACGGTTGTGTGTGTCTGGGTGAGTGGCTCCGAGGGCGTAGCCACTCACCTGCGACACCACTTAGAGATTGGAGATTATGTGATTAAGTTGCCTGATTTGAATAGTCGAGGCAAGGTCTTTCCGAAGTCTGGGCGTCCACAAGTTGATGACCGTTTTCCGTTTACGGAACGGTTTTTTCTGAAGGCGTTTGTTGACCAGGGGATTTCTTCTGATGGTTTGTCGTTGGAGGAGATTGAGTCTGCGTGTGAAGCGTATTGGCTTGGTGACCGTGTTCATAGGTCTGATGATGGTGTGTTTGAGCCTTATCAGGAGTTTGAGGGCTTCGTTCATGATGATGATTTGTCGTCTGATTTGAAGCGTGATTACGAGTGGGAGTGGTCTGACGGGGATGCTCGTTGGTCGTTTTCGTTTGTGCCGTCTGATGACGGTGTGTTGGGTTCTGTTGCCCCCGCAGGGGTGCGGGGCAACGAGAACCCCGGTGTAAGTATCCATAAGACTAGTGAAGGAGTGGTTATGATTGAGTTGATTGTTGCTGGGGTTTCTAATCCTGGTCCGAATAGTACGAACGTTTCGATTCTGAAGGATGAGAACGGGGTTGCTCGTCAGACTTGGATTCCGAATGAGATTGTTCAGCAGTACAGTATTGTTCCTGGTTCTACGATTATTGTGGAGCAGGTTCGTAAGATTGGCGTTCTTGAGACGCATTGGGAAAATGCTGATGGTGAGATGGTTCCGTTGAAGAATCCTCGTCAGCGCATTCAGTTGGGCGGCGAGTTCAGGGTTGAGTCTCCTGATGCTGAGCCGTTGAAGCCACTGTCTGCTTCCTGATGCTTGTTTGGGGGGTCTGGGTCTCTGTGACCTGGGCCCCCCTTTTGCTGTTACCGGCTCTGCTAACAACTTCAAGTCACAGGGCGGGAATTTATCGGGTGGGTTAACTTTGGAGGTTTTATGTCTGCTGTGAGTTTGGTTTTCTTTTGGGTTGGCATTGTGGGCGCTGTTGTGATTGGTGTCCCTTTGTTGGCCGCTGTATTGGATAAGCGGGATGAGAGGGCAAAGCGGTTGGCTGCTCGTCGTCGTCATCCTACGTTTTTCGGAAAGGATTCTAGCGATGCCTAGTTATGAGGAAGAGTCGGGTTGTTCGTGCTATTCGTGTAACGATTTGTTCGATGATTCTAGTTATGGTTCGTGGTCGGATTACGATGACCAGTGGCGTTGTGATGATTGCCATGACCGTCATTGTTACGACAATGATAGTGAAAGCGTCATTATGTCGTATGGTGCAAAACCAAGCCCCAATTTTTGGAGCGATGATGGCCTCTGCTCTTACTATGCGCCGGTTAATGACTCGGGTAGGCAGGTTCAGTGTTATGGCATTGAGCAGGAGGTCGAGTTTGTTGGCCGTGGCGAGATGTTGTCTCATGCGGAAACTTTGATTGACAAGTTGAATGCTAAAGGTGAGGTTGCGTATTTGAAGGAAGATGGTTCAATTCATCACGGGTTTGAGATTGTTACTCATCCTGGGACTTTGGGTTTTTTTATGAATCATTTTCCTTGGCAGCCCATTGCAGATTTGGCGGGCAAGGAGTTCAAGTCCTGGAATCGTCGTTCGTGTGGGTTACATATTCACATGTCGAGGGCGGCGTTTTTGGATGATAAGCATTTGTTCAAGTTTTTGTATTTTGTTTACAATAATCCTGCTCCGCTTATTCAGTTCGCTGGTCGTCAAAGTTCATACGCGAAGTTCGGTATTGATGCTTTCTTGAATGGCTATGACGACTATGAGAGGGCTACCACCGTTCGTGGTTCTTCTTTTATGGACATGGCGAAGGGGAAAAGCCGTAATCACGACCGTTATGTGGCAGTCAATTTGATGAACGTGCACACTGTCGAGTTGCGGTTTTTCCGTCCATCTTTGCGTATTGAAACAAATTTGGCTGCGATTCAGTTTTGTGATGCTGTGTTTAATTACACGGAGATGGTGGATACGCCGTCGGTTATGAGTCGTCGTGCGTTGGAGTTCAATTCGTTTCGTTCTTGGGTTAGGTCTCAGGGTGAGCGTTACGAAATTTTGTCTAATCGTTTTAATGAAAGGGTTACTGCTTAATGTGTTTGTTGACGTTTATTCCTGAGGGCGTGATGCCGGACATGGAGAAGTTTCGTGTTGCCGCCATCAATAATCCTGATGGTTTTGGTTTCGCTATTTTGGCGGAGTCCAAGATTTTGACGGGTCATTCGATGAGTTTTGAGGCTGCTGCCGACCAGTTCCTCGACTTGCGTTCTCGGAACATGGGGCCTGCTTTGTTTCATTTCAGGTGGGCTACTCATGGTTCCGAGACGATAGATAATTGTCATCCTTTCTTTTTGGGTCAGGACGGCAAGTCTGTGGTCGCTCATAACGGTATTTTGCCTGTCAAAATTTTGAAGGGTGATGACCGTTCTGACACGAAGGTGTTTGCTCAGGACATTATGCCGGGGGTTGGTGGTATTACTGCGTTGGATGATGATGATTATTATCAGCGTTTGTCAACGTGGGCTGCTGGTTCGAAGTTGGTGTTTCTGACTTTGCATGATGATGCGAAGTACAACTTTTATATTGTGAATGAGCAGTGTGGTCATTGGGCTGATGACATGTGGTGGTCTAATGATGGCTACAAAAGTGTGCAAGTGTACCGGTCGTACGGTTATGGCTGGGGTGGACATCATTGGGATGACTGGGAGGTCGATGCAGCGGGTTATCCGAACGATACGAAATTTGCTAAGACCAAGTGGGAGCAGGAAGAAATAGACCTAATGGTGGATACTTGCATCGAGCAATTTGATGTTTTCATGACGCAAGTTTCTGAGCATTCACAAATTCTGGAATGTTACTGCTGTGGGTATCAGGAAATGTGTGGGCTTGATGACATGCCTACGCATTGTCCTGTTTGTGAGTCGTGTTTGTATTGCGGTAATCCGCAAGAGTGTGCGTGTTGGGATGTGTTGTACGAGAATTACAACATGCCTGTTTATCAAAGTCCGTTTATTGTCAAGGAGGTAAGTAATGCAAGAAGTTAGTGTCACTGTTGACTTTCCTTCGGTTGTCAACGTTCCAATCAGGGTTCCGGTAGAGGCTTTGCGCGAGGCTCAAACCGACGCAATGCGCGAACAATTACGTACAATGGTTGACTCTGTTGTGGAGGAGCGTGTTCCTTCGGCTGAGTTGCTCATTGAGAGTTTCACGATGGATTGGGATTTTACTCGTAGGGTGCGTGACTGGATGGTGGAGTCTATTTCGTATGCAGATTTGGCTCATACAATGTGGAATCATGTTGACCGCGCAGAAATCTTGGATTCGTTGGAGTTGACGGAAGAGCGGTTTGCCGAGTTGATTAAGGCGCATTTGTTTAGTGACCGTCGTTTGTCTCGTATTATTGAGTCGCAAATTTCAAGTCAAATTACCAATAGTGATTACATGGATGCGCTTGCTTCGCGGATGCAAACATTTATTGACCAGAAAGTTGCCGATATAGCGGATTTGGTTATGCATCGTGTTGTCGGTAATTTTGCTAAGGCTCTCGATGAGTGAGTCTATTATTGATTTGTTTCGTGAGCGTTGGATGCTTGATGCTGCATGCAAAGGTAAGCCGTCGGAGTGGTGGTTTCCTGTGCATGGTGCCAACAAACAGCAGAAAGCCAATGTTCGCGCTGCAAAAGCGTTGTGTGCTGAGTGTTTAGTTCGCGAGGAATGTTTAGACTTTGCTCAGCGTAACGCATGTGACGGCATCTGGGGTGGCGTTTCATTGTACAGGGGGACATCTCATGGACGATAGAGTGCATTTGGAGTTGACGATTTCACTGCCAGATGCTGTTACGGTGTCGGAGTTGTTGGGTTGGGCTACTAGTTATAGGATGTCTCGTCTTATTGACGAGAATCCGGATGACCCTGTGGTGGATGCTCGGTTTAAGCAGTTGGTTGCGGGCGTCAAGTTGCGTCGACAGATTGAGGATATTTTATTCGAAATAACGAAGGGAGAATGAATTTATGTTTAGTTCAATTCTGGTGTCTGCTATTTTAGTACTAAATACGGGTGGGTCTGCTCTAGATGGCCCGTCAATGTCTGAGTACAAATATTCCAAACCTCCGGCTACTGCCAAATGTCCTGAGTGGTGGTATTTGGCCCATCAGGCGGGTTGGACTCGTGGTCAGATGCAGATGCTTGACCGCATCATGTGGCGTGAATCTCGTTGCGACATGATGGCTTGGAACCCTAAAGACCCTGCGGGTGGGTCTTTCGGATTGATGCAAATCAATGGGTTTTGGGTGAAGTGGCTTCGCAACCTAGGGATTATCGAGCATAAGTTAGATTTGTCCGACCCTGAGATAAATCTTACTGCTGCTTTGGCTATTTGGGAGTATGCGCATGAACGTCATGGTAAGGGGTGGAGTCCTTGGGGTTTCCACCGTAAGACTTGACAGCGTGTGCTAACGTGGGGGGAACCTACGGAGGGGGGACAGGTAATGAGTCGAACGACACCTCGGGGTGTCGTTCTCCGGTAAGCGTCCACAGTCGGGAGATAATGTGAGAATTGAAGACGATAAGATATTTGTACGCCAGTCATGGCTTGGTGATGCTTTGATGTGTCCTGAACGTGCCCGGTTGATAGAGCAGAATCCGTCTGCTCGTCGTGAAAATGATTCAGCAGTTATGGGTACAGCGTGTCACTCTGCTATTGAGGCCGTGTTGAACGGCTCTGTGGACGCAACTGACATCGGGTCGTTCGGTGTTCATAGTTTCCATGCAATTCAGCAGGACTTGGCCTCTCAGGGCAAGGCCGTCAATGTGACTAATACTGACCCTTCTAAGTGGGAGACGCATATTGCGTCGATGTGTGAGGCTTGGGTTCGTGATATTTATCCGAGTGTGCCTGCTGGTGGTGAGACTGAAAAAAAGTTTGCTGTTCGTGTCGGGTCTGTGTATAACAAGTTGTATGAGTATGAGTTGTGGTTTGAGGGGACGATGGATTATTTGACATCGTCAGGTATTTGGGATTGGAAAACTGCGGCTCGTAAATACAATGAAAATGAAAAGCAGATTCAAAATATTCAGTCTGCTATTTATGCTGAGGCTGCTGTGCAGTTGGGTGTGTTGGAATATCCGCTTGAGTTTAATTTTGGTGTGATGATTCGCAATGCTTCTTCTTCGGGTCAAATTGTTCGGGTGAAGCGTAAGCCCGAGCATGCCAAGTGGGTTGTTACGCAGGCGACTGCGTTGATTAACAGTATTTTGTTGAGTAAGATTTATCTGCCACAAGAAAGGTGGCCGGTGAACGACCAGCATCATCTCTGCTCTGAGCGGTGGTGTCCTGTTTGGTCGATGTGTAAAGGCTCCTTTATTTCGGAGCGTACTAATAGCGCTGAGGAGGCGTAATGGATAAAGATAGGGCAATTATCACTCAGGTCTGTGCAAAGATTGCTGCAGATTTGACTGACAAGTCAATCGGGGTTGAAGAGCGTATTGGCGAGTTCGCCACGTTGTTCTCTTCAATTAATGACATCATCATGGATACGATTTATGGTGATGTTGTTGCTGCCGAGAAACAAAATGCAACTGTTGTTGCAATGGTCAAGGATGCCTTCAACGGTGAAGACGTTAGCGCTCCAACCACTTCGGGTGGCTTGACTGTTGTCGGCAAGCAGCATGGTGCTCTGCCTGATTGGTTGATTAAGGCTTGTAAGCGTGATGGCGTCACCAAAATTTATGATAATCGTGATGGTGCCAATGCGACCAATAAGCGTCCGCACTTCAAGGCTGTTGATGCCGAGAAGGCGTACTGGCCGCCGCGTAGCAAGTAATGCGGCTGTCTGCTGAGCAGATTACCTCCAATTGGGATTTGACGGGGTTGCTTACGGCAGCCCCGTCTCCTGATTATCGGATGTATTCTCCGTTGTCGGATGCCGCTGATTCGTTTGTTCGTTGGGCTCAGTCTCCACAAGAACGCGTCCATCTTGGTATCAATCGTATTGACGCCGAGTTGCGTGGTATTGCGCCAGGCGAAATTGCAATGATGCTCGGGTTCGCTCATGGTGGCAAAACACTTGTTTTGTTGCATGCGTTGCGGAACAATCGGGATAAGCATATTGCTTTGTTTATTCCGGATGAGCCTCGTCAGTTGGTGTTGACTAAGTTGACTTGTATTCATCATCGTATTGATGCTCGTGAACTTGAGGCTCGGGTGGCTGCTGATGACAGTGAAGCCATCGAGTTGTTGCGTCGTACTGCTGAAGAAGACTTCCCCAATCTTGCTGTTTTTGACCAGCCGTTAACCGGCTCTGATATGGAACGGGCTTACAATGAAGTTTGTGATGTGTGGGGTCGGGTTCCTGAGTTGGTTGTTGTTGACTATTTGGATTTGGTTGAGGCCGGTGAGACGGTACCCGACAAGGCGACGTTTCTAAAATCCTTTGGTCGTCGTCACGATATTCCAATGCTAGTTCTGCATCAGACGTCTCGTACTGCGGGTGCGGATGGTGCAAAGTTGACGATGTCGTCGGGTTCGTATGGTGGCGAGCAGCAGGCTACGTCAATTATTGGTGTTCGTCGTAAGAAGTATCAGATTATGGCGGAGATTAATGAGTTGACGGAGAAGTTGGACAGGCAACATAGTGAGCGTCTTGTTGAGCGTCTCGAGTTTTTGCGTCATGATTTAAAGATTCATGAGTTCACGGTGACGGTTAGTTTGTTGAAAAATAAGCGTCCTGCTGGCCAATTGGTTGATGATATTGATTTTGAGTTGGATATTACGACTGGTCGGTTGCGTGAGTTAAATGGCGACTTGCCTGCGCAGTATCGGCATTCGCTCGGGAATCATGACTGATGCTTGACCCCAACATTTGTGTTTCTTATTTCTATTCGTTGTTCCAGGGACGCGATGATGCGTACGGCACTTGGGAAGGCGGTAGCGAGAAGTGTGACGTTGGGGTCAAACAGTTTGTGAACCACCTCACCGGCAATCTGCTCATTGGTGTCTACCCCCTGACAGATGAGTCGATGGTCCGGTGGGGTTGTTCCGATATTGATGTGGACGATTTGGATTCGGCCCGCAATTTGCAGACGGCTTTCGCTGTTAAACGGGTGCCGTCGTTTGTTGAGAAAACTCGGCGTGGTTATCATGTGTGGGTTTTTGCTGATGATTGGGTTCCTGCTCGTGTGATGCGTCGTGCATTTCTTGTTGCGCACCAAGTAATCGGTTTGCCACCCAAAGAAGTGAATCCCAAGCAAGAGTCTGTTTCGGGTTTGGGTAATTATGTTCGTTTGCCGTATCCAGGTGGTTTGTTGTCTTTGCCTTCTGAGCGGTTTGTTTTGGGTGATGATGACAAGCCGTTAGACCTCGGTGATTTCTTGGGAAACGCAATAAATTCAAGGGTTTCCGAGGATTTGTTGTCGATGCTTGCTGACATGTATTCGCCCCCGCAGCGTAAATCTTTTGATGTTGTTGCCAATGTTGGGGTGATGGATGCGTTGAGTCGTGTCAATCCGATTGTTGCCAAGATTTGGCGTGAAGGCCCGTTAGAAGGAGTTGACAGGTCTACTACACTTGCTCGCATGTGTCATTTGATGCGTGAGGCCAACACTCCTGTGTCGCATGCTTTTGCGCTTCTTGTTGATGCTGATAAACGTTGGGGCAAGTTTCATTTGCGTCCTGATGGCGAGTTGCATTTACGCAACATGCTTGAGGCGTCTTATAGCAAAGGGGTGTCGTGAAGAAATTTTCTTTTCACCAAGTGTTTAACATTCGTCCTCGTGCGAAAGGTCGCCCTCGGGTGACCAAAACTGGTCATACGTATACGCCTAAGCAGACGGTGGATTACGAGAAGGCTATTCGTGAGGCTTATTCGGGTCCGTGTTTTGAAGATGGAATGCTGTCTGTAAAGTTGCGATTCACTATAGAAGGCACTGAGGTGATGATTGAAAAGGTTGGACTTAATCCAAATGTTGAACAACCCCAATCTAGGTTGCGTGGTGACATAGACAACTACGCCAAATCCGTGCTTGACGCCTTGAATGGCGTCGCGTACAAAGATGACCGACAAATCGTTTGCTTGTATTTGGAGAAGGCATGATTTCTCAGTGGTGGTCATGGCTTCTTGTTTTCGTCGGCTCCGCCGGGTTGGTAATCGTTGGCCGTCGAGTCTGGTGGGGTTGGCTCGTGCTCTTTGTCAACGAGTCGCTTTGGATTGTGTATTCACTCGTCACCAAACAGTACGGGTTTATTGTGGGCGCAACAATTTATAAGATTGTGTATTGGAATAACATTCGACTTTGGCGGTCTGTGTGAAAGAGTCGCGCTGGGATTTTCCAGCAGAACGTCGTTACAACTTTTCCGATGATTTAAAGTTTGGGAAACTCGGGGAGGAACTCACCCGAGATTTCCTGCAATCAATTGCGGATGGTTCTTTCGAAGTAAAAACCGACCGTTATCGCAATGGCCGCATGGTTGTTGAGATTGAGCAAAATCCCCGCAAAACTGGTTGGAAGCCGTCGGGTTTGCGCGTTACTCAAGCAAAGTGGTGGGTGTACATTTATTGTTTGGACGGCGCTTTAATTGCTATTTCGGTTGAGCGGTTAAAACGTTATGTTGACCGTTTGCCTAAATCTCGGATGAAGACGTTCGCGCCCACATCGTCTAACCCGACTCGCGGGTTTTTGTTGTTGCCTGAAGAAGTTATGGATTGTTTGACGAATCCGGATTACGACGCTGAGCAATAACGAATCCAGTTTTTCTCCGTTCTCTTCGCTGTTTGCGTATGGAAGTAGGAGGCCAGAGACGCCGATTGAGGCGTTGATGATTGCCGGTATTGGTGAGGATGCTGTTGAGTCTGTTCAGGAATTGCAGCCGATTCGTGAGGCTGTCGCTCAATGTATTGAACAGTTAAGTGAGCATGACCGTTTTATTGTTGATGCAATCAATAGCGAAATGATTTCTTATGAAGAATTAGGTCAACGTCTTGGTGTTTCCAAACCGCATGCATGGCGCTTGAAAAATGCAGCGTATGATAAATTAAAGTACTTTTTAATGATGCACCCACTAATTAGAAGGAGAATACAAGTGGCTGATACTTGGGATGAATCTGCCCTGCAGTGGATTACTCACCTGGATTCTTTGGCAAAGGATTCCGTTGAGATAGATTCCCTGAAGTTGCGTTCATTGCGTGACAAGGCTGTTGATTCGGTTAGAAATGAAGAGTTGAGTCCGTTGTTCTGGACTTCTATTGCTTCGATGGCAATTTCGGGTTTGCGCAACAAAGGCGGTTTTTCCGTTCAGGGAATGCTAACTTTGTTGGTTAAAAAGCAGAATGATTATGGTCATGGAAACATTTTGCAGTTTGGCCAGTTTGGTGTATTTGTCCGGTTGAGTGACAAGATTGAGCGACTGCATAATTTGAAAAGCAGAAAGGCTCTTTCTGAGCCTTATCTTGATGCCCTTTGGGATGTTGTTGGCTATTGTGTTGTGGCATTAATGCTTGATGATGGTACTTTTAGTTTGGAGTTGGGAGAAAAGGTCGTTGAAGAACTATCAAATAACAGTGGGGTTTGATGTTCCTGTTTACCCGGAAGAAGTCGCACGCGTCTTGGCGGTCTACTTTGGCCGCGTTGTCGTGGGCAAGGGCATACCGCAGAATGGCCTTCCGCCGGGGTATATCCATGTTCTTAATACAAAGGATGGTTTGGTTGATGTCTGAAGATTGGATTTACAATTATGTTTCAGCAGATGACGTAGATGACATGAATCGTGGTGCTGACCGTATTCGCAAGAATATGGAAGGCGGGATTCGTTTGACGCTTAATGCGGATAACGAGTCTGCCGTTGATTTGTGTCGTATTTGGCGTGACGCCATGAACGGTAACCGCATGGCTTGGGTGAAGATTAGTTCTTTTGTTGCCGGTATTGTGAACACTGTTGAAGCCCATCTCGATGATGAGGGGATTAATCCGTATGAAGAAGATTAAAAGTCCCTGGCCGCTTGTTGCCATTCATTGGCAGGATGCTTTTGATGGCGAAAACGGCTGGACTGACGTTGAGCGTTATGCCCCCGAGCAAACAACTGTTCTAACTGTCGGCTTTTTATGGCCTGATTGTTTGAAGGGCTACATTACGTTGGTGTCTTCGTATATGCCCGATGAGGTTCCCGAGTTGAAGACAACTAGTGGCCCTGTGCACATCCCTTTGGGGATGGTGCTTCGGGTGTGGCTTATCGATAATCCTACTGTGGAGTTGCCTGAGCCCTAATTTGCTGGAAGGCTTTCCGCACCTTGTCGGGTGCGTCAGCCATTTCGGGTGACAGTTCTACGTGCAGCCAATCTCCACCGGGTGCGCCTGTAACAGTGTGTTTGCTGTAGCGGGTCCAACTGTTGCGTCCACATTTCCATGTGCGTCCGTGGGGTTTGGGCATGTAGTCGATGATGAGTTCAAGGCCAAATAGTTCTGCGTTTTGGGCGAGAAGTTTGCAAATGCGGATTGCTTCTCGTCGTCCGTTTGGTTTGCCTTTGTTGCCTAGTCGCCTGTAGGAGAGGTCGACTGCTCTTCCTGTGGCATGTACGCTCATTGTGTTTTTGGAGCGCATGTTGCGTACGCCGAAGTCGCCGTTGTTCCAGAGTGCGCCTCCGGATTCTTTGATGATTTCTTCGATGAATACGCGCATGCCTGGGCGTAACCCTTTGGCGGGTGCGTCGGTGTTGCCGGTGTATTGTCTCATGGTTTCTCCTAGTTGTATTTGCGTACTGGGGAGCCGAGGTATCCGAGCCATGCGTTGAGTTGGCTGAGTCCTTCGTTGGCGAAGAGTCGTTCGGCTTGTCCGACGGGTGGTGCTGTTGCGCGTAGCGCGGCGAGCACTCGTTCTTCGGTTGTGGTCAATGGTTTTCCTCCAAAAGCGGTTTCGCCCATGATTTGTTCTGCTGGAATTTTGATGAGCGGGTTGGCTTTGTTGAGGAATGCTTTGGGGTCGTAAAACATTTTGACGTCATTTTGAAGTCGGTTGAATCCGATGTCGGGCATGAGGAATAGGCCTTCTCCGAATGGGAGTTTGAATCCTCCAAGTTCGCGGACGAACGGTGGGTCTGGTCGTTCTTTGTCTCGGAAGTTTCTTTTCAGGCTTTCGTAAATGAGGTATGGGCGTGGGTTGAGCCACATGTTTTGGATTTGCATTGTCATGTTTCTGGTGGTCCACAGCCAGAATGGGATGATTTGACGCATGACTTTATCCAAGTTGGAAAGGTCTTCGTAATCAAAGTAAAAACGTTTTACTCTTGCTTGGGCAAGTCCTGCGTCTCCGCCTTTTACTGCGGTGTCGAATGCAAGTGCAAATCGCATATAGTTGTCTGCCTCTTGACCCAAAGCATAGTTTTTCCGTGTAAGCCAGTTGTCGTAGATTCTGCTTCCACCGGTTGCTTCTTTAAAGGTTTCGCTGAAGATGCCGCCTCCGGAGCCGAGTGCTCCAAGTCTTGCTTCTTCAAGTACTGGAATCAGTTCGGGTGGTTGTGTTCTAAGCCAAACTTCCCATCTCGTTCCGGCTCTTTTTGCTTTAGCCCATGATGCATAGATGGGCGTGACGCGGATAAGGTTATCGATGTTTCCGCCAGAAATGGTAAATGTTACGGCGTTGCCAATTGCGTTTCGGACGTGGAAACCAGGACTGAGGACGGCAAATGCTTTCCATGCTTTGGTGTATGGGCCAACGTACAACGCCAGTTTGCGTATCCATTCTGGGTCTGCTGTTCTGGTGGCGTTGTTCCACAGCGCGGCAAACTCTTCGGTTGCCTGTAGTTCGGGGTAGTACTTTTCGTTAAGTACAACAAAGCCTTCTTTAAGTACACGCCTGTTTGACTCTGCTACAGCATCGACTGGAACACCATCAATTATGGAACCGTTAGGTAAACGCAGTTTGCCGTTTGGCATGAGCACGGCGCCTTTGCTTATGGATGCCTGAACGCTTTGCAGCATCTGTCTGTCAAATGCCGCTTGACTCATGTTTGCAACCGCGTCAAAAAACTGTGTTTCAGCATCAATTTGCGCAAGTATTACCGCATCAATTGCATCAATTTCGTCTTTTGTTCCAATGTGCTTGACGAGTTCAAGGGCGTCGTCCATGCGGACACGGCCCTCTTCCAGAGTTTCGTAAAGTTGGCCTCTTCTTTTGGCGGCCTCTCGGACAATCTGGGCCCGCTCTGCCTGCGACTTAACTGTGGGCGCAACCTTTTGTTCAAACTGTGTGAGCAGTCCGGATATAACTCGGATGTCGTCTTCAATCTGTTTTGCGCTTTCGGGGGTGTACGTGGCCAGGTTTTGTGCCTGGTCGTAGACCGCCTGCGCCTGCTGGACGCGGCGGGCGGCGGCTTTGACTTCACCTCTTGATGCGTCCACAAGACTGGTGCGTGTTGGGGCCAGTAGTTCTTCAAGTTCTTTTTGCAGATTTGTTATGCGTTCTTCATCAACTTGAGTTTTAAAATTTGCTTGACGATAAGGAACGGTTCGCTGCCCTGCCTCTAGGTCAAGTTGTCGCTTAACTTCGAGTGCCTTGTATGGCTCATCAATGCTTTCTGCTTCTTTTGCTTCAAGCCACCTGGCAACCTTTGAGTTTTTGCTTTCAACTGCTGCTTCTTGGTGCAGAACCCTATCCAGGGCATTTTGGTTGGCTTCGCTGCGCATTTCCGCTTCTTTTGCGGCTCGTGCCGAGCCGCGCATGCGAGCAAGTTCTTTCAGTTGTTCTGGAGTTAAATCGTCTGGTGGGCCCTGCAGCAATCTGGTGCGTTCACGTTCAAGCGCACGCGACCCACGTTCTTTAACTAATGGGGTTTCTACTCCGTCTTCACGAAGTTTTCGAAGAATTCGAATTTCGTCAGCCAACTGCTCTGGGCTTTTGCGTTCAAGTGGCGTAGACAAAACGGCGTCAATTTTTTGTTGACCGTATTTGCTTCGAGCAACAAGGTCAGAATAAACTCTTTCGTATTCCGCAATTTTGGATTCGGGTACAGAGTCGTCCAAAAATTGTTGTTCTTTAGAAGCCTTAACAGCAATGTTGTAAAGTCGGTCTAGTTCTTTTGCGGATTCAGCAGTCCATTCGTCCAACTCTAGGGAGAGGTTTTGAAGATTTCTTTCAAGTCTTTCACCGGTTTGTGCTGCGCGGTCCATCAAGAATTGACCGTTCTTTGATTTTTCTAGTTGGTCGGCTGCAATCCATTCCGCACGTGCATCATTAATTTTACTCAGCATGTTGTAGCCATCAGTATCGGCCCATTGTGCCGCTATCTCTCCGCGCCTAGCAGCAACAATTGATGGGTCTGCAGCATTGGCGGGATTTTCGGCAATAAGGTCTTGTACTAAACGCTGCACAACATTTTCGTCTGAAACCTCGCCGCCCAATGCGTCCCATTCAGCGCGATGCAAAGCCTTAAATCTATTGTGTGCAGTTTTAATTATTGCATCAATTTTTTTGTTGACACCAAGTTTTATGGTTCGACCATTTACAATGTCTTCCCATTCCTCTTGAGTGAATCTTGTTCCAATTGTTCGTCTTTGGTTATAGGAAAGTTCTGCCAAACTGTAAGCAATGTTCCCGGCTCTTTGCTGGCTTTTAGCAATCGGGTATGCGTCGGAGTTAATTAGTTCCTCGTGAACAGCCAGTGCCTCCTGCTTGTTCATGCGTCCTTTTGCGGTGCCTTTGGCAGCCGCGATGGGACGGTCAACACCGGCCATCAAAATGTCCTGCGTTGCCGCCTGACCCCTTTCAGAACGAATGAAAACCCTGGGCATTACGCCCATGTTGCTTTCAATAAGATTCAAATCACTGAGAAGACGCAAAACCTGGTTTTCTGCCTCACGCATTTCAGATTCAAGACCAGTAATTTTTTTCTTGTAAACAATCTCAATGTGTTCGTCAAGCGACTCCAAAAGTTTTGCCGCAAACTCTCTTTTCGCCGGTTTATCCCAAGACAATTGGTTGAGTGCCTCAAGGAAATTTCTGTTAGCGGTAATCCAAGAATCATAAATTTCCCTGCCTTCAAGACTTGTCAAAAGAATATTTTTTACGGTTTGTTGAATGCCCGGTATCTGTTCATCTGAAACCAATTTCGAAACAACGTAAACAGAATTATCTGCACCGACAAATTGAAGAGAGTCGGTCGGGTCGACGGCATCTTCAGCAACATCGGCAATAACCTGTTGTTCGGGAATCGTTCCAAGAACCTGCTCGTCTCTAATCAATTCGGTCGGCTTATATGTTTCGTCAATTTTTTTCTTAATTGACTGAAAAGGCGCGTAAGCAACCTCCTGCTGTGTGCGCAATTTTCTAACTTCAGCCCTAGCGACTTTGACGTCGTTTTCACGCATCAACTGAACACGCCTTAACGTGGCCCTATACTTTCGGTACTGCTTGGCTTGCTCTGGAGTTAGTTCCTTTAGTTCGCGCTGTATTTGGGTTTCACCAATCCTGAGACCCTCTGCCTCTTTTGACTTATTTAATTTTCTCCACTGCTCAAATTCGGCAAGTTGTTCATCAAAAATAACAGCGTCATCTGACACTTTTCTGTAGTTACTGAATGGATGGTCAAAGGAATCTTTCCCGCCGTAACGACCATAAATATTATTTTGGTCAGTAAGTTGCGCAAGACGAGTCTGGTCGCCTCTAGCAATTGCGTCATTAATAAGTGGTTGCGCGTTTCGGCGCAAAATTTCGTCAACAATATCATCGCCAATTTCTATTCCGTAAGGCTCCAGTATCGAACGCCATTGCATGTATTGAGCAAATGAGGCCTGCTGGTGCAACAAGTCCTGCATCATGTGGACGCCACGGACAGTTTCTCCAGACCTAATCAAGCGTTGTGCTTCAGCCCAAATACCATATTGTGTTTTTCTTCCGCCACGGACCTGCACGTTATTGTTGAGGTCGGTCAAAAATGTTGATTGAACCTTGCCTGCGCCAATTGCTTCTTCGTTTGCAATAATCCGTCCCTGGACGTAGCGCATTACATCGTCAATTGATGCTGGCATGGTGTCTTCGTTTAGTGCACGAAAAAGAACTTCTCCTGCAGTATCGTCATTAAATTGTCCGACCGCCTGCTTCATGGCTGGCGTCCAGGCTGGGTTGGCAGAAACAACGGGTGCCGGTATGCCCCTAAGCCTTGCTATTTTATTTACCGCTTCGTAAATGTCTTTGCCATCTATTTTTTCAAATAGACCAGAGCCAACTCTTGGAATCATTACTTGGGCATCAGCAAGGTTTGCTATGTCGCGTTCAAAACGTGACACCCTTTTGGTGTAAGCATCAAAGTCTCGCATTAACTGTCCAACTTCGCTAGAACTCATTTGGTCAAGCATTAATGCGCGTTGCTTAAGCGCTTCAAGTTGTTGCTGGAATCTTTCGCGCGTGCGCTTAATCATGCCAAAGTTTGAAATTCCATCAACGTCTTCAATGATGTCATCTAGTTGACTGAACAGAGAAATGTAATTTTGATTTGCAGCGTCGGACGACGCAACAGCGTCTGCGAGCGCTGCTTTAAGTTGAGCCAAATTTTCTTGACTAAAATCTCCGGCCTTTAAAGCCGCCAGGGTTGCCTGTCGGTCTCCCAGCATGGCGTCAAGAGCATCCCAAAGTTTGCCGTTATTGTCATTTGTTACGGCAACCCAATTACGTAAAGCAACCGTCATTTCCTGCAATCGCTGTTGTGGTGCGTCCACAAGAAATTGGCGTGCATACTGCGGGTCAATTTGGAGGACCTTGTCCATCCATTCAATCAGTTGCCGTTGTGTGAGGTATTCGACCATGTCATACGTGGCCAATTGTTCTGCGTATGCACGAACATATTTTGCCATCACGTTGGCAATGTCTGTTTCAAAAATATCAAAGTTTACGCTTTTCTTACCTGGGTCAATTGAGTTTCTGGCAAGTCGGTTGAGGTCGTCTACTGTTTCATTTCCGGTCAAAATGTGTCCAAACCACACTTTGCCTTGACCAAGTTCTCGTTCTTTGAACACGGATTGTGTGCGCGATTTATCTACGCCATAGACCATTTCGTCAAATGCTTCATCGCCCATAGACAAACGATTTTGCATAGACGCTTCGGTTTCCATGCGCGGAAAGTATCCGTCAACAATTTCGCCTGGTTCACGTGAACCGATTTGTTTTGCGCGTACTTTTATGCGTTCAATAAAGTTATTAAAAATTGTTCGCATTGCAAGCGCAGAACGAACATCATCAGGGGATGCTCCCGGAACCAAAGAGGGGTCCTTGACCTTGTCCAGAAGCCTGTGCATGGGAACGCTTGTAGTTCGTGCCTGGTCAACAACGGCACCGATTTCATCGGATGCCTCTTCTCCATATTTCGCAATGTTGATTCTTTTGAGGTCGTCTGCTTCAAGAATGGTTAAAACTTTGCCCACTTCTTCAGATGGCAGGTTTCCTTTTGACAATGCAATTCTGAAATTTCGAATTGCGTTTGGCCCATATTGGTCAATGCTCCCAACACCTTTGGGCGTAATGGCGCGCATCAAAGCCCCACCCACCTGAGTGCCAACGACACCAAGCCTTGCTTTTGTTAAACCCTTTTCAACAAACATGGCCAAAGGGCCGCTTCCGGGGACTTTTACTCGGGAACCAAAATAGTAAATACCAGGTCCTCGAATGCCGAGGTCTTCTAAAAGAAATGGATGTTTGTAAAGCGCTTGCTTGCCCTTAGAAGCAATTTCTCCTACTAACGTGTCGACTTCTTTTGCCCCCCAATTGGCAACATTTCTGTCGCCTTGTTGAGCCATCATGTTGAGTCGTTCCCTAACGAACGATGCCAGTTTTTGTCTGCCTTCACGACCAGTTGTATATTTGCCTATTGCTAGTCGTGTTTTGGTGCCAGCCTTAATTGTTGCTGTTCCACCCTTGAGTATGGCCTTAGCAGGTACCGCTCCACCAAACGTCGCGTAAGTAATCGGGTCCAGTGCGACGTCGCCAACAAATCCGATGATTCGCCCTTTCCATCCAGACATAGGAAATGCTGTACCAAAACCATAATTAACGTTTTGTGTTTGACGGAACCAATCGTTAAAACTCGCACGAGTTCTTGGATTCTCATCTATTAGGTCAGCAATTTCTCGTGCGGTAGAAATAATTGCGCGTCGGCCAGTATCAACTAGTTGAAGTGGCTTCAAAACAGTTGTCTCAAGAGCCTTGAACGCAAGTTTTGGCGCAAGTTCGGAACCGTCGGACACCGGTTTTGGGGGCGCGGTTCTAGGCAGGGAATCCAACTGCTTCAAAATTCCCCCCGCAACAGCCGTTTTGTTCGGCTGGTTCAACAGTTCAAGGGACTTTAAAAGCGCTCGCTCATCTCTTTTCTTAGCCATTCTTCATTCTTTTTCGCAGTGCAGCGGAACGCAGCAACGCATCCATTAACGGTGTAATGCCAGCAGCCTCAAGTTGTGAACCCAACTGGCTTGCAATCTGCTCGGCCTGTGCGGCCTTCGACTCTGCCGTACCGGGAACATACTTGCGTTTACTAATTTTTTGTTCGAGTGCTCGAAGTTCTGCCGGGCTTGCAGCAACCGTGTAGGAAAGTTTTTCGCCTGCTGGTGTAGATGCGGCAAGTTGACGCAAACGGTTTTCGGCTTCTTTTCTGATTGCTGGTTCATCCGACCAAAGGGCCTCAATACCACCCTTCCATGCGCGACCTATACCTCTACCGATTTGGCCAAGTCCTCGACCGATAACCTGTGTGGGCGACGGCACCCATTCTGTTCGCTTCTTCAAAAGTTCATCAACTTCTTTTGATGACTTATCAATCTCTTTCTTTGACGCAAACTCTTTGCGAACCTCATCCTCAAGGGCTTTCAAAATATCTTTTCCGTAAATCTGCTTGCCTTGAGAAAGTTTCGCAAGTTGATTCTGCAACCTCTCACTTTCACCAAACGCCTCACTCGCACCCTGCAACGCACCAGAAAAAGCCTGCGGAGCAATCCCCATCAAACTTGCAACATTCCAACGCTCATCAACAGACGGAAGGTTTTTGGCCGCAAACTGGTCAGGCTTCAACTCCTGCTTCAACTGCGCAACACGAACAGACTCCTGCTCCTTGGCCAACTGATTAATAAACTTATTCCAGTCCTTCTCACTAATGTTGCCGCGCAAAGCCTCGTCCTGGGCGATACTCCACACAGGTTCACCAGAACGCACACGTGAAGCAGCAATGGCACGTGGAGAACCAGCACCCTCTGCACCAGCCTGCAGAATTGTGGGCGCATTAAGCATGTACAACTCTTCCTCGGAGTATGTCGGGTCAGGACGATACGTATTGGTCAACAACCCAAGCACCGGGTCCATCGTTGCCGACGAAGGGTCGGCCCCGCCTAGCATTGCAATCATCGCCTGAACAATTGGGTCCACCATACCTTTTGGCCTTTCTGTTACTTGCTTTTCGCGGCCTTAACCGCCTCAGCCAACTTCGGGAACTTCTTCGTAATATCGGCCACCGTAGCCTTCGGGTTATTCTTCATGTACTTCGGCGCAAACTCCTTAGCCGCCTCCCTCAAGTTCTTTGCTGTGGACGCAACCCGTTCGACTTTTGTCATTGTCGTGTCAGCACCAGTTTCTGGGTCAATTCCCTCAGAAATAAGGGTGTCAATAAGGTCTTGTCTACGGCCAATAGCATCTTGTTCCTGGGCAAACCTTTGTTCCGCTACCCAGCGGGCAAGGTCGCTAAGCGACTGCTGCCGCGCCTGTCCAGCCCTGGACTCAAACGCTGCACGTTCCTGTCCCAAGCGTTGTGCTGCGATTTGACGCGCCATTTCGGCCTCTGCGCCCCTAGACTGCAGGGCAGAGGTTTGCGCCCCTGAGAGGACTCCCAGAAGCGACTGGAAGGCTTCTGCGCCCTGCCTACCGGCAAGGGTCTCGGCCTGCAACTGCTGGGCAACATCCGGGGCTGTAATCCCGTAAGCAGCCAAAGTCTGCTCCATCGGATTACTCAGAGTCGTCATCTGCTGGGTCAGACCCTCATAAGGGTTGACCTGATTTTGTGCCAAATAATTAGACAACGCATCAAACCCCTTGGTCGTCAAACCCTGAGCAGCACCATAACCAGCGCCAATATCTTTCATGGCCTGACCGTAAATGTCCTGCACACCCTTACGGGTTTCTGCTTCCATGCCGCTAATGCCACGCAAGGCAGCATCAATACCTTCACGGTAACCGCCAGACTGCAAACGCTGCTGCATCAACGCCAACTGTGCTTCACGCCTACGGCGGGCCTCCGCAGCAGAAGCCAACTCAGCCTGCCATTTTTCTCGGGCCAAAGTGTCGCTGGCGCTTGCACCGCCACCTCCACCAGCAAGTTGACTAATCATTTTAGAATATTCATTAACGAAATTGTTTGTTGTTTGAGCGGTCCGTTGCGCTGCTGCAGTGTCGCCCACATCCATGCCAACAATTCCAACCGGCAAGTCTAGGTTCTGGGGACCAAACTTTGGGGCCGGTGGTGGCCAAACGGTTACGTTAGATGAGTTTTCGTTTTCGCCTGCCATGTCACACTCCTGCTCTTAGACGAAGAAGTTCCAAAGCGTCCTGTTCAATCTGACGGGCCTTCGCAAACTCCAAATCGGACAAATCGTTCATGTACTGTTCACGCAACTGGCGTTCCTCCAACTGACTCAAAGCGGAACTTTGGTCCAAATCACGTTGAGCCTCAGCCGTTGCACGAATCCTGTTCTTAGCAAAATCAGCCATTGCGCGTTTAAACGCACCAGACTGCACACCAGGACCAACAAGTCCACGGCGACCAAACGAACCAACAACCCTTGGTGCTTCACGTTCATATTGTTCGTTCAGGTTCAATAGGTCTCGTTGACCTCGTTGCTGTGACAAGAAACGCTGATAAGCGTTCATCGCTCCTTGCGCCGCATAGTTGCTTAGCAACGAACGGCGACGAGCCTCAAACTGACTAGCGTCGTACGCCATTGTTTCTCCCTCGTCCAGAAGTCACGGCATCAAACCGTACCGCTTCAACTTTTTCTAATGCGCTAATGCGCTTCTCCAAAGCAACAATCTCGTTGACCAGAGAAGCAATAATTGCACGTGTTGCAGTGGCATCAGTTCCACTTAATGCCGTAACAGCGGGAATCGTTATTGAATAACTCATCCCGACACCTTTCTTGTGTTAAACTTGTAGGCAATACTGTCAATGCCCCAGGCAAGCCCAGATGGGCCAGTAAACAAAAGTTGCACGGAACGGGCCAACCCAAGGTTGGACCCTCTAATTACCTGCGAACCTTCGGCATCCAAACCCCAGTAGCCGGAACCCCAGTTTTCCAAACCCCATCTCATGCCCTGGGCAGACGCGGGGATAACAACGTTGAAGTTCTTGCGTTCGTTGCCAACAGCCTCTTCATAATTGTGGTACACCTTCACATTAATCTGTGACGCTTCGTTCAACTGTTTGACAACGAAATCTGGTCGTCTAAACATTTTCTTCATCGAGTACATTCGACCGTCATACCATCCGGTTCGGTAGAACGATTGGAAACCTGTTTCGGTTGTTTCAATAACGTCTTTTTCGTATTCGTACAAATCGACTTCCAAAACTCTTGGCAAAGTTGGATGGCAACTAAAGTATCGTTTGCGACCGGTGGAATCCGTCCAGTCTGTTCCGCCCACAATGCCGTACCCGTCGCTGGTGGAATGAACCACCCAGCAGCCATCATTGATGGTTGGGTCAAAAACAAACGACGCTGTAGTTTCGTTAGCGGTCGTAATCTTTGAGTACGGTGCAGACAGCCACACACGTCCGTTAATGTATGAAACATCATACTTTTCGGGCAACGCAACATTGACATACCCTTCCGGGAAAATAGGGCGTATCTGTTCGGATACATCAACAATTCGTGTGCCATCATAAAAATACAGGCCCTTCTGATGACTGTAAAAATAGACGCCATTTTCTGCAACAGCAATATGCTCATGTTCGAGAACACCCAACTGGTTCGTCAACTGAACAATCTGAAAATCATCTGCGTCATAACCAAACACGACATAAATAGCACCAGGCTTAAACACCAACAACTGCCCGCTTGTGGACGCAATAGCCGTAACGCCTTCGCCGCCACCTTCAAAATCAAAGTAATGGTCTTGATGCCAGTTGTCCGGTATCGCCTCAAGCGAATACCGAACTCGGTTCGGGTAATGCACTCCAGCCTCCGTCAAATGACCAACAAACATTTTGTTTGCGTGAATAGCAATATGCTCCGCGGTGGGCATCTTGTGCGCAGAAGGGTCAGGCGTGGCCTGCCATGCGTTAGGAGAAACACCAGATGCGGTCAACTCAAACGCATACGTATTTGCCGGGTCCCACTCATACCCGCCACTACCTGCTCGACCGGTGGTCATGTACATCTTTTTGTTCCATTGAACCATGCAGGAACCATGGTCGCTGACAGGCGCAATAGGATTGCCAGCAGAATACTCAAGCATCGTAAAATTTGTTCCAGACGACCAATAAACCCTGTTCACAGTCGACAACATCAAACGTGGGGTTTCGCTGTTAAGTGGATAAAGCCTTACTGGGTTCCAGGTTCCACCGATTGCCGTGGAGTTAATTGCTCGCATAGCGCCACGTGTAAACATTCCGCCACGCGGGTCCACCTCGATGTTCAACATCTCTGGAGACTCGTTGCGCGCCAACTTAAACTGGTCGGCTCGAAGGTTCAAGCCACCAGTGAAATCGTCATACCTTTCGACAACGACTTCGCTCATTGCCCAAGCGTTCCACCGAGGGTCTGCAACCAGCGCTTCATGGTCGGATAGCGACGGCCACCAGACATGATTACGGGCTGAGCACTCGAAGCCTTCATCAGGTCGCGTCGAGCGAAGGCTACGCCTTCCTCGAACGAACGCATATACATTGCGGACAGTTCGGCGTCTTCCTGACGCTGATAAACACGTGCGACCACAAAGTATGGAAGAATTGCATGAAACCACTCGTCGAGGTCAATTTCCTCGTCAGCGTTTGTCAACCAGTCGTATGTTGGATTGCGGTAGGCGCGGACAGTAATCGGATACACCGCATCGGGCTTCGGCCACAAATACAGTTCTTGGTCCCAGAAAGAATAAAAATATGGGCGGCTCGGGGAATCCGTGTTCCCCAACCAAATCTCTTCAGCGTTGTTGTAATCAATTAACGTCATGCGAGCACCAGACGCAGAAGTGTCCACAACCGACACAATTTCACGAATGTCACCAATTGTTTCAATGTCGTATTCACGTTGACCAACCACCGTGCTGAACGTGTAGGTTCGTTGGAGGTTTGGCCAGCGACGCTCCAAAGCGTAAATACGCTGAAAACCTTCCTTGGCGAACTGGTCGACAACTGCGTTAGGCAGGTCGGTTTCGTCAAGGTCGGTCATCGACCGGGCTTGCGCCCTAAGCGTATTAAGGGTAATCACTTAACCTTCCCTTGGGAGCGTAGATGCCCGACACAAAAGTCGGTGCCCTTGGCCTTTGGGCCGTCACAGGTGTCATCATTGGCGATGCACCTGTTCCGACCAACATAAGGCGCAGACGGGGCTGCGATACGGGCTGTTCCTGTGGCCGCCAAACGGTAGCCCTTGACAGGCTCCCCGTAAAGGGCGTGTGCTGGTTTGCTGTTTTGAGTCATCACCCTAAAGGATGATTTGTTACCTACAAAACTAGCGAGCCCCAGGACCCATGTACGGGTTCTTCTTCTTGCGGGCAGCCACAGCGGCGGCACGACCAGCCGAACGAGAACGACCACCAACATCCTTGCGGACCGGCTTTACGGTTGCACCGCTAGGCAGGGTAACCGTCTTGGACGAGGAAGATGAAGACGAACCCTTCGTCTTAGAAGTACCAGACTTGCTGGAACCCATCTTTCCCTTCTCGCCCTTCTTGTAAAAACCTGCACGAGAAACGTCGCCAGCAGCGTACTTCTTACGAAGTTCCTGACGCTTAGCCTTGTCGACCTTGACGCCCTTAGCAGCAAGTTCTGCTGAACGGGTTTGCACGTAGAAACGCTTACGCGCTTCTCCCGCCTTGACACCCTTCTTCTTCATTTCGCCCACAGCCTGCTTGCGTGCTGCCACTCGGGCCTTAACCTTTGGCTTCATCGCCATTGCGTTCTCCTTAATACTTCTTAGACTTGACGCTCTTCTTTGAACCCTTTGACTTTGGGTAAGAAGAGGTCTTCATGCCAGCCTTTGACTTTGCGTCTGCATGGCTTGAAAGAATCCGATACTTTTGTGGCATTCCTACTCCCTTGCGAGTAGGGGACCCGGACTATCCGGGCCCCCCAACTCTATTGCTAAGACCTTAGGCGGTCTTGGCCGTCAACTTACCCTGCTTCGCAGCGTTGCGGCAGGTGAGGTTTCCGTAGCACATGATGAGCGCGTAGCGAGCATCGAGGTTCTCCGGACGGACGAATTCCGTCTGTGCGAACCACTTGCCACTGTGACCCACGAGGGTGAGGTACTTGCTGTTGAGGAAGTACACAACACCTGCGGTGCAGTGCTCATCGTACGTCACCGGGGCAGCCTTGAACAGCAGGTTCTGGAAGCCAGCATCTGCGGTCTTGGTGTCGGTGTAGCGCAACTGCGGCTGCAGAAGCGACTCATACTTTTCGAACAAAGTCTGGGTCGTCAGCACCATGTCTGGGTGGTCGTTACCAACCGACACGCTGTTGTACGCCGTCGACATCTGGGCGAGGGTCAAAGCACCAGCGGTGTTCTCCTCGTAGGAGCGCCAGTACTCGTTGCCTGCCGTTGCACGGTTGATGCCACCGACGGTGCCGGAAGCCTCAACGATGTTGCCGAGACCGTTCCAGTTCTTGCCGGAGTTGCCGGTGCCGTCACTGAAGAACATCTGGTTGAAACCTTCACGCATCGACTCTTCAGCCTGCATAATCTTCGCCTCAAGGAGGTTGATGATTTCCTGCTCGCCGTTGTTCTTGGCCTCTTCGATTCCCGAGATGGCGATGGACGCAGCGTACTGCTTCCAGTCGTACTCGGCAGCCGTGATGCCGTCCTGTGCGGTCAGCGAGATGGTGTCGTAGCCACTGTACGAGGCGACAGTCGAGTTCTGACCGTAGATGAGGGGCTCAACAATCTTCGTGCCACCGTTAAGCATGCGCAGGCGACCCTTGTCCATGAGGAAGTAGGTCAACGGGCGTGCCGTGAACACGTTGTCGGTCAACTGGTTGCGGTAGTTTGCAAGCGTCGTCGACAACAGTTGGTCAAAGTTTGGGTTTGACATTTGTGTCTCCTAAATTTTTAGGCTAAACGCTGGTCTGCCGCAGTGCGGCTTCCCATGCGTCTCGCACGGATGTAATGGGTTTAGCCGAGACGTCTGCAGAACTCGATGACGCAGCCCCATTGACAACCGCAGCCTGACGCTTAGAGTCAACGATTTGCTTCTGAGCCTTCGCCTTCTCCTCACGGATTTGGCGAATGCTTTTCGCATCCTCGTAAACCTTGTCAAACGCAATCATCTTGTAAACCGCTTCCAAATCGGAAGACCCCAAAGCGAGCGCCTTGGCGACCACCTCATTAGCATCGAAATCTGAGCCATACTTGGCTTCAAGCGTTCCGATAGTACGTTCCAACTCCTCCATCGCCTTCTGTTGTTCGAAGGCTTGGATTCGCTGTTCCAACTGTCGGTACTGCTTCTCAACCGGGTCCAACGAGAGTTCCTCTTCGGGAGAGGTTTGCTCTTCCAACCCGTAATGTTTGCTAAGCAGTTCCAGCGTCTCCTTGGGGTTGTTCTGCAGGGCTTCCTGCAAAGCAGCACCAAATTGCAACTGTCGCCTTTGCTCGCTTAACTCCTGTGTCTTGCGGGTATAGTCCGCCTGACGCTGGTAGCCAGAGAGCGCCTCCTTCAAAGGAACACGAACCTCTTCGCCATCAACGGTTACGGAAACATACTTGTCTCCGAACTCGTCTACGGGAAGGAGTTCAATTTGCTCCTCTGTGAGACTTTCAACTACATCTGTGACTTCCTGCGGTTGTCCCTCGCTTTCGGGCGTAGGGGCCGATTCCATCTCGACTTCATTGCTAACTATGTCGCTCATCGCGTTGAGTCCTCCGTGGGTTGCTCTAATAGACAGCGAAAAGCGTTACATGCCAGGGGGCATCATGCCACCCTGCATGAGTTGAGCCAGAACTTCTGGCGGCAACTCGCCCTCAGGCATTTCTTCCTCCACACCTGGAGGCATGCCCGGAGGCATGCTTGGCGGCATGCCAGGAGGAAGCCCAGCCGAAGGCGCAGTCGGGGGAGGGGCAACCTCCGGCTGGGCGGGTGGTTGTGGAGCCACAATAAACGACTCGGCGCTCTTGATGCCGAACCCCTGCTGCAGCACATACTTTGCCAAACGCTGCATATCCACGATACCAGCAGTAGCAAAGGGCGCCATAGCGTCCACAACCTGAAGAGCCATCTGTCGGCGAAACGATTCGTTCATCGGCTGTGTAGAACCAGCCTCAACTTCGAAATCAAATTCTCCTTGAATGTAGTCCCGGTCGAACTTCATCCAGGCATTAGAACTGCTCTTGCCAGAGACACGAATCGCCTGCTCGCCAGTCATGTACTGCTGTGCCAGCATCACGAGCCTGCGAGCGGCGTCAGCAATGGCACGCTCAATGATTGCCAACTTGTCGGACGACCTAGCGTTGGCAGCATCCTGAATGATGCCAGCCTCCGTGGCCGTGCGGCGGATTTCGGGCAAAGCACCACGTGCGTACTCCGAGATGCCGGTAATGCGGTCAATGTCTGCAGTAATCAACGAAGACTGGTTGTAGAACTCAGGTGGGCTAATAACAGCAGGCATCGGTGCGATAATGCCACCGAGGGGTTCCTCGGACACGACGGGAACCATTACGTTGTCCTCGTCGGACTCCAGCATGTTTCGACCTTCCTGGTCGAATGCTGATTCCTTGTACAACCATTTACGCGAGAACCGCTTGCGGTGGTTCATCATCTGTGTACGAGTTTCGTTCAGTTCGCGCTGAAGCGGTTCAATTGCTTCAAGTTCACCCATCGGGTAAAAGAAATCTGGCACCTGATAGTTCGGAATGAACACGAATGGGTGTCCAAAAGCAAACGGAATTTCTTGCGGGGCAACAAGAAACTTGTCGCCACCGTCGCAGAACACAGACATCTTGTTGCGGTCCACATCGTAGAACTCCCAAATCTCGACGTAGCCGTCTTCGGGCTTCTCGGACCTGCGAGGCAGGTAGGAGTCCAAACCGAACTTGGAGTAGTGTGACGGCGATGCCTCTTGGCGCGCCTGAGCGTTATAGCGCTTGTCCTTGCGCACCTCCAACAGTGGTCGGCGGATGCGTTGTGCAATCCACCTGATGTCATGCATGCTTGTAGCATCCGGGTCAACAAAAACATCAAACGGAGAAATGCGCTCCACAAACGGACGGTCTTCCGTAATAATCAAATCGCTTTCAGCAATTGATTCTGGCGCAAGCGAAGCCAACTCGTCAGAGTTGTCGTAATCGTCTTCACCCTTCTCAACAAAACGGTAACCGGTCTTCACCCAGCCGTGTCCAGTAATCAGCATGTCTTTGACTGCTCGACGAAACTCTCGCTGGCAGTCGTAGTGGCGCCACCAGTAGTTGACGATTTCTTCGGTAACTACCGCTCGCGGCGCGTCTTCGCTCCGACGAGCGTTAACGGTAATCTTTGGATAGTTAACCGACACGCTGGGCCAAATCACGTTAATTGTGGCAAACGCATCGTTGATAAGCATGCGGTCTGTTTCTGAATCTGTTTCAAAATGCTTGCCCCGGTAAAGGTCAATCATTCGTTTCCATGTTGCGTCAAGACCTTCCTGTTGACGCCACCGCTTTGACTGCTGAATCTTGTCGCGGTATTGGGAAATGATTTCTCGGTTAGAAATTCGTGCCACTAGTCGTTCTCTTTCAGGCCTTCATGCCAGCCAATATGTTTGTCCAACTTGCTTCCGATACGGTCAATTCTGCTGCCAATATGTCGCAACAAAATTGTGTTGTGGTTATGTTGCTCAGTGTTCTCTTTACGCAGTTTCTGCAATACAACTACGACTGGCCCGGTGATTACGGCAACAACAATTGGGACCAGCCATTCCATCGGTTACATCCAGTTTGTAACGGGTTCAGCGTTGTAACCGTTAACTCTGGCGTCTTCGACCGTCTTGCGTTGACGCTCACGAATCGTTGGACCATGAAAGTCCTCCTGCCCGTAGGTGAACCCAAGGCGGATACTTTTCACATGGCACTTAAAGCAAACCGAACCCCTTCGGGGTAGTTCGTCGGCCACAAACTCGGCCAAACATTCAAGACAACGGAAATTCTTCATCAATAACCTGTTGATTCGTTACCAAAAACCATCAATCCACGACGTTATAAGCCCCAATTGGGGCATTCCGCGGTTTTGGGTCCCCAACAATGAACCTGGACCACCAATCCAAAGAATTCTTTCTTGGCTCTAAATCGTTCCTGTATTCGGGCAACCAAACGTATTTCAGCATCTGGTTACAGATGGCCAGGGACATTACCCTGTCGTCATGGGGTGAGCCGTGCATTTTGCCGTTTGACTCACGCACAAATGAACGAAGTTCGGCAATCGTCTTAGAATCAAACAGCAATACAGATTCGTCACGCAAAGCCGCATTCAACTCATCAATCGCCAAAGGCTTAGAAATCGACGTCGTGCGCCAACCCAAAGACTCCGAAGCCACAGGGGCACGAACCTGCATCTTGCGGTTCCTGTACAGGTTCCTATAACCCACACGCTGCAAAGCCTTCAAGGTCGTCAAACCGTGGTTGTTGGACTCCACACCCAAAAGTGCGTAGTTGTAGAAATACCCCAAACCAACCAGCACATC
>Ga0099848_1000153_pt1 | contig 29038 bp, 22 predicted proteins | sample CB_VirMetaG_3_FD_78179 | JGI IMG/M metagenome (GOLD analysis project Ga0099848, IMG submission 78179) | Freshwater to marine saline gradient viral communities from Chesapeake Bay - CB_1508_1S Viral MetaG | ecosystem: Environmental > Aquatic > Marine > Coastal | place: USA: Chesapeake Bay...
ATGCACATTGGAATATGGAATCAAGTGATGGTAAAGAATTTAAAGGTTCTGCATTCTTCTTAGATGAAGCCTTAGATGTTAAGGTTAATGAGCCAGAAGTTGTAAAACCTAATCATAAATTACCTTGGTATTTAACAACTAAAGATGCTCCTATTTTTAATTCTAAAGTAGAAGTTGTACCTTATAAAGATGAGTATGTGAAAATTGATCCTATAGTAGATATTATCTTGGATAAGTTTGTACAAAGAAGTCGTGTTGGTATAGAAAAGTATGGCACAACACTTGGAAGAAATGATTTGTCTTTAGAGGAGTGGATTAATCACGCACAAGAAGAAGCAATGGACTTATGTCTTTACTTAACTAAAATTAAAGAAGAACTTAAGAAGAAAAATAACTAAAATGTAAACAATTTTATTTATATTTGCAATTCAAAGTTATATGGTGTGTACTTCATATAACTCCCTGAAGTTAGGTGCTTGTCGCTATAGAGCTGTTCTCTGTAGTATCTGGAACAAGTTAAATGTGAGTTCGTCAAGCCTTATAAGTCCGCATAACTCAGGTAGCAGAGCGCAGGTCGTAGAAATACACCCAACAAGAAACGGGTCGGTGGTGCAAATCCACCTGCGGACACCAAAAAACTACTATTGGGAAAAGAAACTTTAGAAAAGCTCTAACGTAGGTCGCTGAGATGGTCGTTTCAACTATAGTGCCGATAGTAGGATAACCTCATAATCACTATAAATCTTGGTATGCTTGACAGCCTGGAGAGACAGGCTTTTGTTAATAACTTTATCTTTGAAACGTATATAATAATTTTGTATCTTTGCTGTGTAATTTTATTTGGGAGGATCTAATTACAACTGAAAATATTAAAATACATTACAAACCTTGTAAGTGTCAGAATCCTCCCAGTCTGCCTTACAGGGTTTTTTCATTTTAAAAAAATAAATAATATGAAAAAAATTGGGAGTTTAGAAGTCTCAAAGTATGACTTCGAATTTGTTAACGGAAAACCAAAGATTGTTATATCTATGGTTAAGGTTTTAGATGTAGATGGTAAGTACATTAAGTTTGCTAAATTAGAAGACGTATTACCTTATTTAAGTAAGTATCCTATAACATTTAAAGAGTTACAAGATGAAAATATTTAGAGTAACTAAAGATAGAAATTATACCACAATAAATAATACTATTTTTAAAGACAAAACAATAAGCTGTAAAACCAAAGGTTTCTTTGCTACAATAATGAGTCTTCCTGATGATTGGGATTTCTCTGTTAATGGTATTAAAGAGATATTACTTGAAGGTAAATCATCTGTTTATTCTTTTATAGATGAACTTGAAGCTAATGGGTATTTAACTAAAAACCAAATAAGAAACTCAGATGGAAAATTATCTTCTGTAGAGTATACTTTCTTTGAAACACCTATAAATAAAGAGATTGTACCGCATACCGATTTACCAGAAACGGTTGAACCGCTTACGGTGAATCAACCACAATTAAGTACTAATATAATAAATAACTTAAATAATAAAGATATTAAAGGTCTTCAAGAAGACCCTATTGACTTTGATGCTTTATTGGTTTTCTTTAATAATACCACAGGTAGAAAGTTTAGAACTATAAATACAAAGGCTAAGAAAGGTTTTAATAACATAATAAAACAAGGCTATACAAAGAAAGATATAAGAGATGCTATAGTTAATTGTTTTAATTCTGAATACCATCAACAAAACAGACAATACTTAACACCTGAATTTATATCCAGGATGGAGAAGTTTGAGAAATACTTTGATGCAAAACCTAAGAAATTAAAACTACCACAAGGGTATTTTAATATGAAATTAAATAACGAACAAAGAAAACTTCTTCCAGTAGACGAGCTTAAAAGATATGAAAGAAATATGATTAAACTTGAAATGGATGGAGGATTTATTAAACAAGCACCAATAGAATATGAAGACTAAAGTAACTGCATTTAAAGACATTAGACAAACAAAGAATCCTTCTTATGTTGACTTAGATTACACACTTGAATCAATAAAGTCAGGTAAAATAAAAGGTCTTGTAGAGTCTATTAGAAACGAACCTAACAGAACTCATCAGCAAGAACTAAAGAAGACATTACCTTGTGTGTTATTCAGTGGTATATTCTCAGAGAGAAGTGACAATGCTTTAGTAGAACATAGTGGTATTATATGTTTAGACTTCGATAAGTTTAGTAATTCTGATGACCTTATGTTTTACAGAGATTACTTGATCGCAGATAAATACACATATTCTGTATTCATTAGTCCTTCTGGAGATGGTTTAAAGGTATTAGTTAAAATACCACCTGAAAAAGAAAACCACAGAGCTTACTTCTTAGGTTTAAAGGAATACTACGACTCACCAAATTTTGATACTACTTGTATAAACGAGAGTAGGGTATGTTATTTAAGTAGCGATGAATCTATATACATAAATAAAAACTCTGATGTATTTAAAAAGAAGGTAGAGAAAAAAGAGTTACCTCAACCACAAAAAGAAGTTATTGTAGAGATATTTGATTCAGAAAAGATTATATCAGGTTTATACAAGTGGTGGCAAGACAGATATGGATTAGTAGAAGGAGAGAGGAACAGAAATGTTTACATACTTTCAATGGCATTCAATGAATTTGGAATACCAGAAATAGAGGCAAAGAACTTCTGCTCACAATTCTCACACGATGGTTTTGATATAAACGAAATAAACTCTTGCGTTGAATCTGCTTACTCAAAGACTCACTTATTCGGAACAAAGAAGTTTGCAGAGATTGAGAAGTATCAAGAAAGTGTAGATACATTTGTAAAGAAAGATGATAAGGCTGTAGTCAACTTCCACAACATATACAAATCCGCTTTCATTGATGTAACCAAAAGAATAGAATATCCTCCAGTTGCATTGTCTATTGGAAGTCACCAATTAGGAAATAAGACATTCCCTATTACATTTGGAACTTATGGGAACTTTAGTTGTTTAGTTGGAGCTTCTAAGTCAAGAAAGACATTCTTTAAGAGTATGTTGTTAGCATCGTACATTGGAGGAAAGGCTGGAGAGCTTGTTGGAGATATTAAGACGCATAGAGACAGAGAATGTTTTATTGTAGATATTGATTCTGAGCAAGGAACATATGATGCTCAAAGGGTATTCAAAAGAGTAATGGATATGGTTGGAGTTGAAAACTACGAATTTTATAAGCCATTTGCATTAAGACCATACGAGCCAAAAGAAAGGCTTGAGTTTATAGAGTGGTTGATTTATGAGTCAGAACTAAAAGATAATATAGGATTGATTTCAATTGATGGTCTTGCAGATTTAGTTAATGACTTCAATGATTTAAAAGAAAGCCAGGCAGTGATACAAAAAGTTATGAAGTGGACACAAGAGAAACAATTTCACTTAACAACTGTACTTCACTCAAACTTTGGAACGTCTAAGGCTGTAGGTCATATTGGATCATCTGTATTAAAGAAAGCAGAAACAGTTTGTCAGATATCAAGCAGTGATGGTATTAGTACGGTAAACTTTACACACACTCGTGGATACCCTATTGCAGATATTCAGTACTCAGTAAACTCAGATGGTCTTCCTTACATATTGAATAGTTCATTTACAAGCAACTCGTATGAAGAATTATTAAACAAGAAGAAAGAAGTGACAGAAGAAAAACCATTACCATTTATTAATCCATCAGATGCTTTTGATAAACCAAGCATTGATGATGTAATACCATTTTAAGATATGAAACAAACAAAATGTTATTGTGGTCATACTACAACTTGTGATTGTGGACCATTGGAAGAACCTAAACAATCAACTAAAGACAGAATAATGTCTGAAACATCTGAAGAAACTAAACAAAAAGCAAGAGATTATGGAAATAGTTTGGTAAATAAACAAGAACAAGACAAGAATTTGTATAGTGAGGAAGATATGATTGCTTTTGGAAAATCTTGTTTTTATAAAGGATTTGAAAAAGCAGAAAATGATGATGCCAATTGCTATACTGCATTTAGAGAACAAATAGGAAGTTTAGTTAAACAATTTAAAAAGAAATAAGATATGAACAGCAAAGATTTATTAAAGAGCATTCAGAAATTCTCAGGTGTTAACCTTAAGAAAACAAAAAGCAGAAAAAGAAATATTGTAGAGGCAAGGCAATTATATTGTAAACTAATGAGAGATGTAGGATACACTTATGAAGCTATAGGTGAAACAATAAACATTGGTCACGCAACTGTACTATATCATTGCAGAAACTACGAGTATATTAGAAAGGCTTCACCAGAATTAAAGGACTTAGAGAAGAATGTTCTTAATGATTTAAGTGATGATGATAATGACACTATACTTGAAAAAATAAATTATTTTAAAAAAGAAATAGAAAAACTTGAAGAAATGTTATCACACTCAACAAAAAATGTTTAAGTTTGTAAAAAATAATATTATGAAGAAAACTTATAAAAATAGATACGGTGATATTTTCACCTTTACATTGCAAGATGATGGTAATGTATTATGGGAGGGTAACTTTGAGTATTGTAGGTTTGGAATTCCAAATGATTATACAAATGCATATAATCAGTACTTAAATGATAACAAGCACAACAAAGACGCAATGTCTTTTAATCAGTTTAAGGAAGAAGTACATAGATGGGATGACGAAACAAATCAATATGTTTATGATAAGTATGTAAGAATGGTTGAATCAATTGAAGATAAAATTGATATGGTGGATCCGAGCGGTGGATGTTATATTAGTTCAGGAATGTCTTTAGATTTTTTAGGTTTTAAAGGGTTAGTTGTAAAAGACTTTGTACAGAAAAATAATGGGTATTTAATTATAACAGAAAAGAAAGATGGAAAAACTTTATAGAAAGAAAAAGAATGGTAGGTATGAAGGTGTAGTGACATATTACGATACTCTACACGATGGTATTTGGTTAGTTCAAACAAAGCCTGGTAGCAGAAGTATTTCGTCTTTACTATGGAAAGTTGGGGATTTAAAGAGGATAGCAGATGTAACAACACACGCTGCATTACAATCTTATGAAGATGATTTAACTGATTACTTAATGAAACTTACAGATGAAAATTCAGATGAGTATAAAGATGCTGTAGAAACAATTGGTAGTGGCTGGATAAAAGGACCTATAGGATATAGCAATATATCAGCAAGAGATTTATGTACATTATTTTTACGTCAAATAGCTATTAATATTGAGGAAGATGAAAACATACACAACAAACGAAGCATTTAGAAAACTATTCCTTTCACAAAATTGCACACAATTAGAAATGGGATATAGGACAGATACTGATAAACATTCTGTACACGATTGGTTAAAAGGTAGAAATCAATTAAGATTTGATAAACTTGAACAAATGGCTAATCATTTAGGAAAAAGGGTTAAAATAGTAATTGAAGATAAACCAATCCACAAATTTAATAATGGTAATCTCGCCACCCTATGCCATAAATGTAGTGTAATAATTTCAGTAGGGTTTACAGATGATTTATATTGTAAAGAATGTGTTAAAGAACAATTTAAAAACAAATAAGATATGAAATTACAATTAACAACATACAAAAAAACATTTACAGTTGAAACTGATTATGATGATTTATCTTTAGAAGAATACTTTGAACATTTTAAAGGGTTACTTGTTCAAGCTACATTTTCCGAAGATTCAATTGGTGATTTTATTATTGAATATGCAAACGAACTAATTATTATTAAAACCGCAAACAAATTAAAAGATGAATAAACTATGGAATCGTATTACTTAAAAATAATTAGAACTCAAGAACAAATAATCAAGCAGTTAGAAAAATCAGTGACGCTTTACTTCTTAGCTGGTCTTTCTTTAGGGATATTTTTAACATTATTAATTTTAACTATACTAAAATGAGTTGTACATCACACCAAATAGAATTAGAGAGACTTCACAAAGAATTAGAGGAAGTTAAAAAAGAAATTGAATTTTACTACTTGCAAGGTCATAATGACGAAGAGTTGAATAGGAAATACCACAAGTTATTATCAGAGATTAATGGAACTAAATTAAGTAAATTTTAACTTATGAATCAAAGCATAAATTTTTTAAAGAATGAAGAAGGCAAATACCTTAACTTCAAAGATGTAAAAGAACCTTATTACACAGTGTCTTTTATAAACGCTACTCCAATACCAAATATGAAGGATGCTATAAAGCTATCTGACCACTTTAAGTGCTACATATATTCAGTAGAGCTAGAAACATTTAAGAAGGAGTATAGTACAATTGTATCTAAAATAGTTCTAATTGGAGAGTTATTACACCGTGAATTAAAAGTATATAATGATTCAATACCAGTACTTCCTAAGCTAAATAAACACGTTAGAACATCTGTTCAAGGAACGCTATCTAAACTAAAGCAGTTTCATAAACTATCTGATTCAATTATCAATAGTGGTAATGATGAGTTGTTTTTAGATACATCTGCTAATGTAGATTTACTTATGACAAAGCTATCTAAAGCTCTTAATGATAAGACAATTGAAGCTGTAATTAAGAAGATTAAGTAATAACAATTAATAACATTATAAATGGAAGAAGTAAAAAAACAAGGAATGGAAAGTATTTTTGTTCCTTACGAACAAGCATTAGCTTTAAAAGAATTAGGATTTGATGAACCTTGTTTGGGATTTTATGATGAGTTCAGTAACAATGAAGTTGCTTATGGACTTGCAGATGGAATTAATAGTGCTCCAACATTCTCACAAGCATTTAGATGGTTTAGAGAGAAGTATGCAATTTTAGTAGTAATAGATGTGCGAAAATCTTCAGGATATGGATTGAATTCTGCTTTTTTTCATACTATAAAAGTTCCTATTAATCAAATTCAGTTTAAAATTATAACAAACACTCACAACTCTAAAGAAGACCTGTTTAAAGATTGGATAAGTAAAAAAGCTCATAAAACTTACGAAGAAGCAGAGCTCACTTGTCTTAAAAAACTAATAGAAATAGTAAAAAAAAATAATTGTTAATAACTTTAATTATAATAATAAATTTTTTTATCTAAATTTGAGTCCATAATAGATAAAACTTATGGCATTCAGAAAAAAACCAGATAGAAGATTAATTAAATCAAAGGCAATAACCATTGATGGTATAAACTTTAAGTCAAGACTTGAAGGTTTTATGTATAATCTTCTAAAGGAAAATAAAATAAATTTCATATACGAAGGGGAAAGTTTTGAGCTATCCCCTTCATTTGTTTTTAATAACGACTACTTTGCAAGATTGGCTTCAGGTAAAGGTGATTTTATAAATCGTGGACATAAAAGAGTTAACCATATGTCTTATAAGCCTGACTTCGTAATCAATCATAAAGGGTATTACGCTATTGTAGAAACAAAAGGTTTACCTACAGAGCCATTTAATATGCGTATGAAGCTATTTAAGAGTACTTTAAATCAATTAAATACCAAATGTGATATATTCGTACCACAAACACAAACTGAGTGCCTTAAAACAATGGAAATAATCTTAGATAAAATAAAGTAACAATGGAACTAAAACACACACAAAGACAAATTAATCGTTCTTTACTAGAAAGTGAAAGAGTGGTAAACATTAATCGTATTATGAAGAAAGTAAATCAGGCTTCTGACTTTCTTTATGAATCAATGATGGACAAAGAGAGGGCTTATACGTTCTCTGCTTGCAATAAGCTAAAAGAGCTTTCAGAAGAAATACAAAGTAACTTTGAAAAATATTTAAAGGATGCAGAATAAAATAAATGATCACCTTTTAGAAATAGTTAAAAACCATTATGTAAATACTGGTAACATAACGCAGTCTTGCATCAATGCTTGTAAAGAGCTTGATGTTGAGTATAATGATAATCTTAGGAGGTTATTCTCAAATAAGCTAAAAAGAATTGGTCTTTCAGAAAAAGAAGAGTTGTCTGATGAATTCTTAACAGCTCAAAAAAGAGAGTTTGATAAGAAGAAGAAAAGGTTTATAATATCTTGGGCGCAGTCAGATACAGATATAAATGAAGAATTCTTTAGTAATATCGAGGCATATGCTAAATCAATTAACGCTTCAATTCATATTATAGCTGGTAGATATAAAAACCCTACATCGTTATATGCTAGCAAGAATATTCAGGACCAAGAAAAAGAAAAGTCTATGTGTTGGGATAAGAGGGTTGTTCCTTACCTTGATGCTAATAGACATAACATACACGACTACCTTACAATCGCTTCAGATGTAAAGGTTCAGCCTACAGCATCTACACCTTTATCTGGTTTAAATTCTTTAACAGCATTAGATAGTTGTATCGTAGGACATCCAAGATTACACTTTGAATCACTTCCTGTATTAGATGGATATCCAAATAAGTTATTGATGACTACAGGAGCTGTAACTAAACCAAATTACACCGATACTAAATCAGGTAAGAAAGGAGAGTTTCATCACTGCTATGGTTTTGTTGTAGTTGAATTAGATGGAGATGTATTTCACGTAAGACAAGTTTCAGCAAACGATGATGGTTCTTTTTATGACTTAGATATTTTAGTTGAAAACCAAGAGATACACTTACATTCAGGAGCATCTGGAATTGTTTTTGGAGATTTACATTTAAGCGAAACAGATGAAGTGGCTTTAAAGATGTCTTTTGATATGGCTAATAGATTGAATTGTAAAGATAATATAGTATTGCACGATGTTTTCAATGGACATAGCATCAGTCACCACGAAAAGAATTTGCCTTTTGAGTTATTGAAGAGAGAGGAGAATGGTTCTGATTCTCTAAAGAAAGAGTTAAAAGAAATGGTAGACTTCTTTGATGAGTATTCAGATTATAATTTTATTATGGTTAAGAGTAACCACGATGTATTCCTTGATAGATGGTTAAATGACAATGACTGGAGAAAGAATAATAACAAGGAGATGTATCTTAGGTTGTCACATATGATGATTGATGCAAATGATTCTAAAGGAGTTATACCAACATACCTTGAAGAGTGTATGGTTAATAACGTTTACTGCTTAGGTATTAATGAGAGTTACTCTATTGAAGGAGTAGAATGCGGTCTACACGGTCATCTTGGAACTAATGGATCAAGAGGAGGAATAGTTCAATTCAAGAATCTAAATACCAAAACAATTACAGGTCATAGTCACTCACCAAGAAGGCAAGATGGAGCTATAGTTGTAGGCACATTAACTCATTTAAGAGTTGGCTACAATAACGGACCAAGTAGCTGGATGAATTCAAATGCTATAATATATCCTGGAGGAAAGGTACAAAATGTACATATTATTAACGGAAAATACACAACTTTAAAATGGAAGTAAATAAAATGTTAGAAATGGTTGCAGACTTTATGAAGGCTTGCGACCAAGAAGTTAATGATAAACCTTGTAATATAGATAATACAACTACATCTTTAAGATACCACTTACTATCTGAAGAGAATAAGGAGTATATGGTAGCTGCAATTCAAGATAATAAGGTAGAAATACTTGATGCTTTAGTTGACATAGCTTATGTCTTATTTGGTACTATTAATGCGCACGGTATGCAAAAAGAGTTTGTAGAAGGATTTAGAATAGTCCACGAGAATAATCTAACTAAGGTACAAGATGATGGTAAGGTTATAAAGGATGCAGATGGTAAGGTATTAAAACCAAAGGGATATAAAAAAGTAGATTTAAGTAATTTAATTAAATAAAAAGAGGGGTTTATAGCCCCTCTTCTTTTTTTATTTAGTTACTCTTCTTATCTTATCCTTATCTTGTACTAATTTTGATTTATACTCTGCATCTTTCTTAGCCTTAGCTTCCTTCTCTTTTTCTGTTAAGTATAACTTCTTCTCTAAGAACTGCTTAATTTCATTCTCTACAAATTTACCCCTAGCATTTTCATAGATATTATCCTTCTTAATACCACCACTTATTCTATTTAAGTCAGATATACCTGGCATCCTTAATCCTATAAGTGCAACATCTGTTACCTTGTTTCTTTGGAAACCTTGCATTAATACTGTTATTTCAGGAGGTGTTAATGATTCAAGAATCTTACCAGGTTTAAACGCCTTATCAGAAAGCATAATATCTGGAGTACTATAGTTGTATCTATCTCTCTCAAAGTCATAATAACCTCTAGTCGATTCCTTATGTTTCTTATTTATTAATTCAACAATATAAGATACCGCTTGTGTGGGGTAAGACCCTCTTATACCTGTAGTTACATTTATAGCTGTTTCAACAATACCCTTCTCCCAGTTACTCATAAAAGAATTATCTCTATGTTTCAATAGGTTGTCCATAGTAACAAATAAAGCAGCAGCCTTAAATGACCCTTCTGGAGTTGTATTATCAAACTCATCATTAGATGCTATTCTGTTATATAGTAAGTAATATTTAGTATCAACTAAGTACTCCTCTATTTTCTCTATATAATCCTCTCTGTCCTCTTGATTTATAGCTGACCTCCCATATTCAGAATTTAAGTAAGCTAAACGCATCTCTAATTGATTTTGACTTATATTCTTATCTCCAGAATCAATTCTCTTTATTATATCCTTAACATTGCTTTCTTTGTAATCCTTCATCAAACCATTATCTTTAGATAGTTCGGTTATTTTTAAAGAAAACATTTCCCTAGCGTAGAATCTGTAGTTAGCATCAAATAAATCTCTAAACCTCTTATCTTTAAGTAAGTCTAGAATTTCACCTTTAAGTTTACCATCGGCATTAAATACCTCAGCAATATCAAAATCTAACTCAGGATTAGATTCACCAACCTCTTTCTTAAATTCCTTATAAGACTCTGTTAAGGTGTAAAGTTTTTTAATAAATTCATCATCATTACTTAATTCATTTGAGTTTTTTCTCATAATTTCCTCATCTTCATCATCACCCAATATCAATCCAACTATACCTTTTATTATAGACTGAGAAATAGCATAATATAAAGATGTTCTTAATCCACTACCAATCATAATTCTTACTTGCTTAGATACATCTTGTCTACTCTCTACTTCAAACAAGGTATTTAATGCTGATAAAAATTGACCAGTAGAACTCATTTGAAATTGTCTAAACATATAGTTAGCTCTGTTCTTTAGCTTGCCAAGAATCTTACCTTCTTGACCACGCATAGCGCTAACTACAACTGGAGATTTAGATGATACGTTCTTGCTACCTAAGTAAGTAGCCAACTTAAAGTTAGCAATCATAGAAGCGTGTTCTATAGCGCCAGCATTATCTAATGCATAACTTGAATCATTATTAGCCGCTTTTTCCCAATCAAAATTATCTCCAGAGGCATCCTTAAATTCACTAGAGAAAACACCTAAAAAGAAGCTTAAAGCAGGCATATTGTCCGAAACAGACATCAATGCCTCATTCAATAATTTACCTTTACTTGTTATTGGGTCAAACACGCCAGTTACTTTATTCCATACTTTTGAAGCATCACTCTCAACACCTTTACGAATAATATCTGAACTAGCACCTTCCGATTGGAACTCACTCCTTACAGATGTTAAGTTTACAACACCCATTACCCTGTTAATCTGAGAAGCCTCTATATACTTTAATATTTGTCTGTATACATTATCAGGGTTTTGTTTGTTTATTTTGTTTACAACACGATTTACAACTTTTCTTTGGTTAAGACCTTCTAATAAAGCACTTGGCTCTGCTGTAATTAAGTGCTGGTAGTTTAATGCTAAATCAGGTATTGTTCTAATACCACTAGCTAAAGCACCTATATAAAATGTGTTTGTAAGTATATCTGATATATTGTCTAACGCATCAGCTTTACCTATATTAGCACCCTTTAAGTGTTCAACTAATGTTTCAATAGCTCCATCAATATTATCATACACCTTCCCTAATTCATTATATCTAGCCTTTTCTTTTCCAGTAGATTCAACTATAGCTTTCTGATTGTTTTCCTTGATCTTCTTTAGAGTCTTTCTAGCAACTTGAATTGGATTAAGTAATTGATACTGCATCTCAGTTCCCTTTATAGATATAAGTGAAACTGCAAATGGGTTGTGCATCACAGGGTGTGATTGAGTTGTCTTCTCTAATAAGCTCTTAGATTTAACACTAGGTTTTTTACTAAAGTTATTACTCAATGGGTCGTCATTAATAGATTGAGCAGATGCTGTCTTAGAAAAATTATTTTCAGGGAAGTACTCATTAACAAAAGGTAGTGCGTTCTTGTTGTTAAATAAAGATGTTTCTTCTGCTCTTGCCTTTTGATTATCTAACTCTTTTCTTATTGTTTTGTAGGCAACCATTTCCTCTCTTGAAAAATACTCTGTAGTAACGTCTACTCCATTTTCGTCTAATACAACAAGTTTGTCATTCGATTTTATAAATGAATATCCCTTATATTTATCTACAAATTTCTCATACTGCTTCTTCATCTTGTCAGAGTAAGGAGTATCAGGATTTTTGAAGTTCTCTGTAAAAGATACAACACCACTCTTTACTTTTTTATTTCCTGGATTAGCCCAAGCCTGTACTTGTAAAAATGCAAAGTGTATTTTTCTTAAAGACTCATCAATGTCTTTTGTCTTTTCAGATAACCTATCATAAGACTTTTTAAATACCTCAGCAACCTCTTCGTTCCTTGAAGCTAAAGCACCTTCACCTTTCTCTATACTTGATAAGATATACTTGTATATAGGTATTGCACCATAGTTGTTAAGAACAGCATCAGAGTATTTAGGTAACACACCAAAAATCTTATTAGCTGTATCTATAAGTACAAGAGGGTATCTACTCGCTCTACTTTCAAGGTTTGATTTCTTAGTTAATGCATTTTCACCAAAGAAACCTCTTATGGCATCAGTCATCTCTGTAAGTTTTCTCCTTAGTGGTATTCTATTGAAGCCTGTTCTATTATACTTGTCTGCAATATTGCTCTCTAAAGCCATATTTCTATTAGACAATATCTCTTGGTAAACATCATTTGCGTAAGCAGGTATATCCTCTCCTAAAGACATTGTTTCTAAAACCCTTCTTAAATTCTCTAACTGAGAGTTACTAAGTAGTTTTAAATCTAATGGGTTTATGTCTGCTAATAAACTAGCAATTTTAAACGACATAGATTTAGTGTCATAATCTTTTGGAGTGTGCTTTATAGACGGTACTAATGATACAACTTGATTCTCTAATTCTTCTCTTTCCTCTTTAGATTTTTCAATATCTTTTTCTCTTTCTACCTTAGGTTTGTCAAACTTATCTTCATTATTCTCGTAATAATCTTTTTGCTCATCAGGTAGGGTATTAATATCAATACCATTGGATATTGCATTTTGTACATCTGAGAAATTTGTGTAATCATCTATTATTTGGTCATATAAATCAGCAACTTCTTGAGCTGTAATTGTTGTTTGTGCTGCCAACCTTCTGCCAGACATAGACAGTATTACGTCTTTATACTTATTAAATAAATCAACATCAACAACTTTTTCAACTATCTTAGGAAATAACATAGCGATGTTAAGTAATTTAACCTTCATAGTCTCGTGTTCTAATATTGTCACTTTATTAGATTTAGAGGTATTTGTTAAACTACCATACTTACCACCCTTTACATTTTTAATAGCTGCTTTTCTACTCTTTTCAAAAGCTCTTTGTTTTCTAGCAACAGGACTTGGTTCTATCTTAATGATACTCCTTCTATTTCTTTCGTTATTTAATGTAACTCCAGAAGCAGTTCCGTCTACACTCTTGTAAGTTAATCTATCTCCTTCAATTTTCTCTATTACAGATTCTTTACCATCAATAATAGCAACCTCTCCTACAGAAAAAGTAGGTAATGGTCTTTCCTTAAATTGAGTATTAGTTTTCTCTGGCTTTAACTCTAAAGTTGTTTGGGCTCTTAGTTCACCACCCCTCCATTGAGATACAGCAATATCAAAACCATTTTCATTCGCTATCTTAGTTATAAAAGCACCTCTATAGTTATTTGTAAAGGCTTGACCAGGTCTAACTTCATTGAATCTTTTTCTAGCTTCAGCTTCAAATCCCATAGGGTCTGAGTCTATATCGTACACCTTGTTCTTATCAACCAAAACAGTGTGTTCAACATTTCCAACACCAGATTCTGTTTGATTTGCCATTGTATAGAACATAGCAATGCCTCCAACAGAACTTAAGGCAGATGACTCCTCTGTAGATGTAATTCTGTTTTGACCTTGACCCTTCTTAATTACATCTCTTCTTTCGTCAGAAAAATGCTTAAATATAAACTTACCGTCAGGTGTTTCTGTTAGCTTTTTAGAAACATTTTCTGGCAATGATTTTTGTTGTCTATAAGCGGCTTTAAATAAAGTTCCTTTATCTCCAACTCTGATTAAATAGTCAATTGCTCTTCTTTTACTTGTAATATTCTTCTTGTCTACAAAGTCTTCATCTTGCATTAATATGTTAGCTATATTATTAAAAGATACTCCATTTTCAATCATATCTTCTATAGCTAAATCCATATCATAATCATAACCCAATGTTTCTCCTTTTGCTACTGCATCTAACACCTCCAATGTTAATGAGTCAGGCAAAGTATTTCTTAATGATGCTCTAATTGCATTAAACTCTTTTTTATCTAATTTTACTTTAGCTATTCTTTGGTATTCACTTTCTTCTTTTACTTTTTGTTGTCTTGTGGCATTATCATTAAACTTACCAGACATTATAGATACCTGACCCACAGAATATGGTTTACCACTACTTGTTGTAATAGTTTTTGAACCATTCTCTCTTAATTTTGGTAAATGAAGAATAGGTTTCTTACCGTCTTTCTGAACAACGTGGAATGGATAGCTTGGGTGAGAGTCTTCTTTAACGACTACCTCTCCGTTAACTTCTATTATAGCGTATACATCACCAACATTAAGTCCTTTTGTAAGTTTTTCAGAAGCAACACCAGCAATTAAATCTGTAAGAGATTCTGAATTTTTTGTTTTGTCCTTTCCTAATTTTTTAGAACTATCACCACCTAAAAGATCTATTATTTTTTTTGAATTATCTTTGACACTTTTAGACTGTGACAATATACCAATCAAGTCTTTTATCACATTACCTCTTGTTTCAAAAGTACTAGTTGATGGGTCAGAAAAGTAGCTTTCAATATCAGATTTTAATTGTTTAGATTCAGAGCTTAATTTAATAAATCCTTTGCTTGACTCAGATACCTTTTTAGCCTTTTCTTTAATGCTTTGCATTGCTATAGCAGGTATTTTGTCGCCTTTAGATAATTTATTATCTTTCTTGTATTTTTTTACTTGATCGTTTACACTTATATTAAATACTTCTTTTTTTACAGATTCAGAAACAGCTTTTCTAAAGTCAGACAAACTTATAAGACCTTTGTCTAATATAGTCTCTAGTACAGATAAACTTGAATTAACACCAGAAACACTACTTATTAATTTAGAATCAGAACCCTTTGTTAAAACCAAATAACCTTTACCAGATTTATTGTTTTTTAATGAGTTGTTTATAGCTGTAGCAAGCGTATTCGCTGTACCTTCTTTTCCAGAAGCCCAAACATCTCCATATTTAGTAACAAAGAATACACCTCCTCCTCCTTCAAATATTTGTTTACCATCAATACTTATAGTACCAACTAGCATATCATCTGGAGATGTTATAGCAACTTGTTCATTGCTCATAAACGAAGTGTCTTCTGGTTCTGTAATTAATCCATCTTCTACAAGCTTATCTATTTTTTCTTGCTCAGTATATATTACATCAAAAGATCCTACTTTTTGTTTTCTTAAAAAATCAGATGGTCTTTCAACGATACTACCTGTGTCAAAAATATCTGTTTCACTTAATGATATTTCCTTACCAGTAGCAACACTCTTAGCTATTGTATTTAACACATCAAGAACTTCATTAGACTCAAACGCTTCAACACCAAACATCTTAGCTAAACTATTTAACCAATTCTTAATAGCTTCCTTAGCTCTTCCTGACAATGAATCAAAGTTAGATGCTAAAATACCTACAAATTCAGCAATCTTTTCCTCGTTTTGTATATTGTCATCATAGTTGTCTGCAAAGTCTTGTAATCTTTGTTTTAAGGCTTTGTTTTTATCCAACATAGGTGTAAGTGCCTCTATCATTTTTTTAGTCACATCAGCAGCCTTAGAATCTGTTTTAACCTTATCTAATAGTATTGCGTGGAATACCTCGTGAGCAACTGTTCTTCTATTTGCCTTCTCTAAGTTAATATGTATCTCTCCATTCTGATATAAACCTGAAGATGATTGATTCTTAGACTCACCACTAATACCTACAAATGAATCATTAGTGTTATGTAAGACAATCCTAACATTAGGAAGTACTTTGTATAAGGCTTTAGCTGCCTTTACAGCTATCTTAGCTATCCTTTTATTTGAAGTTCCTTCTACTTTCTCGTCTATGTTAATATCTGTAGGGGATATAGTAACAGAGTTTTGATTTGGACCTACTTTTTGATTGAAATTATATCCAACAGAAAAAGTTTTTAAACCATCTTTAGTTTTTACAACCGATACGTTGTCAGAATTAGAATCATAAGATTCAGAGAAAGAAAAGTCATCATCACTCTTAACTCTTGGATTCATAGAGCCATCTTGATATATCAATCCTTCAGAATGAGCTACAGAGTCTTGATTAAATTCTTTAGCAAAAGCAATTGCATCGGCTTTAGATAAATTAGGTACAAAGAAAGAGTTTTCTGCTTGTGCATACTTACCTGTTAGTCTTCTTGGTTTATACCCTCTACTCTCTAACCATTGCTTAGCCTTTTTGTTTAAAGCTACATTCTCAGCCTCTGTAAGTGGTTTAGCCATAGGATTCTCAGCAGTAAGAATACCAAATTCACCATCAAGTTCTTTTGACATTACTGTTATGTCTTCTACATCTAAGTCTTTAGAAGCCTCTTCAACATACTCGGTTTTTGACCTAGCTTCTTTTCTTTCTGTTTCTTGCTCTATTGTAGGATATGTTATTTCAACTCCAGATACTACAGATTTTGAACCAGGCACTATTTCTTCTTTGGTAACGCTTTCAGGTTTTGATTCGGATTTTCCTTGCTCCACTTCTTCGCCAATTGCGGTTTCTGACTGTACAGGAACTTTACTTGTGCTTTGCTCTTGAATGGCATCTTGTTCTGTTTTAATGTTATTTAATTCCGCATCGTATTTAGCGTTGATTTTTTCAGTTATTTTTGGTTTTACAACTTCTTCTATAAAATCTTTTGCTTCTTGTCTAGTATCAAATCTACCGCTTAAAGCTGGTGAATTTTTATAACCTGTATTAGTATTTGATTTTAAAGCTACAGTTACAACTTGTTTTCCATCTTGTCCAGTCATTAATTCTGCCTCTACTTCTGAATTTTGTACTGCCCATCCACCAAATTTAAACTCTAAATCATCTAACTCTTTTTGTCTTCTTTTTTCTATATCAGCTTCCTTGTTTTTTAAACTTACTTCTTCTTCTTGTACGACTCCACCTTCTTGTTCTTGTGTTGTGACAACTCCTTTATCACCTTCTTGCCCTGTAGGTCCTTTTTCAGTGGGTTTTTCGGTTGTAGTTTCTTTAGGTTGTTTTTCATAGTTCTCTATTGCTCTTTTGGTTATATCTTCTTCCTTAATATTTACCTTATCTTCTTCAATACCACCTTCTATAGCTTCTGCTTTTAATTCTTCAGCTGCTTTGATTTTAAGTTTTGTAGATTCTTCTTCAGGTAAAATATCAAATGATTTTTTTCTACCAGTTATTATATCTTCTCTTAGTATTTCATTTTGAATAAACTTTTCTTTAAGACCCAATAATAAAGATTCTTTTTCTTTTTTTGTAAGAGACTTATCGTTATTTATTTCATTTGCTTTGTTTCTTAAATTAGAACTATCAATTTCTAATTCAATAACTTTGTCAATTAAATCATCACTTAATTTAGATGTATTCTTAATTATCTTATTTAATTCTTCTTCATTTGCCTTTACAATCTTATCTATACTTTCTTTAGCTTCTTTTCTTGCTAAATCAGACGCATCTTTATTATTTATAATCTTTGAAAGTTCTTCTATTCTCTTATTATTTTTATCTAAATTATATGTATAATCTTTTGGTGCAAATGCATTTATAACTTTAGACATAGTTGCTGGGAACAAATTTAAACCAACAACCATAACACCTGTGTCTTTAGTTATAGATTTTATTTCTTCTTTTGCGTTCTTAAACACATCTTTAGAATCCATATCTAAGACCACAATATCAGTAAGTTTTTGCGCACCAAATGTAGTAAACTCTTCCTTTAACTCTCCTTTGTAATTTTTTAAAAATTCTTTACCAGTATTAAAAGTTTTTGTTGATAAAGATTCTTTAAATAACTTTCTTGAAGGCTCGTTTTTAAGTGCTTTAGATATAAGTCTTTTACCTCCACCAATCATTCTTAAAGTATTTGACTCAAGCATTTCTGCTCCACCATAAAGACCTGATGCTAAATATAATTGAAGTTTTGAATAATCTGTTTTACCTTCTATGTTTGATTGTAGTAGTTCTGAATATTTATTACCTGTAGAAGACACACCTATACCAACTAACATAGAAGTGCCTCCTGTTAAGTAACCCATAGCTATATTTGGTACTTGAGAAATTAACACGTCAGCACTATAATCAAGAATATCATTTACGTTTTCAGAGTCTTCAACTTGTTTCTGTAGTTTTTCTGCTACTACTTTATCTTTGTTGTTTTTTATTCCTGCAAGTTCCATAGCTATAAGGTCTTGAGTTGGACCTCTTTGAACCATATTAGCAAACTGCGACACTCCAAGACCAAAATCAGCAACAGCGTTTAATAATTTACCAGCCTTATCTTCAAAACCATAAGAACGCTTAAATAAATCATATTCTTCTTCTAATGTAGTTAAATCGCTTACATTTTTTTCATAAGAAGAGTATAACTTATTTCTTGTTTCTATTTTATTTTTTACATTGTATAGTATTGAATTGTATGAATTTAATTGCTCTTCATTTAAACCACCTTGTTCTTCAGCTATTTTTTCTAGCTTTAGTAACTCAGAATTATCTTCTTCTAAGTCTTTATCTAATGTCAAAAGTATATCATATTGCCTTTTCACTTCAGGAGATTTAAGGTCTTTTTCTCTTAAAGTATTTAACTCCATAGAATCTTTTACTTCATCAGAAATGCTATCAAGATAATCATTAACTAAAGATAATCTCTTATCTTCTATTCTTTTATTTACCTCTAGTTCTATAGCTCCTTTTGTAAGTATGTCATCTGTAATTTCTTCTTCTTTAATACCTTGTTTTAATAATGAATTTTTATATTCTTCTTTCGCTTTAGGTAAAAAGGTTACATCTGATTTTAATTTTTCTAATTCTTTTTCGTCAAATGGTGCGCCTGGAATATACGGAACTACCTTATTCCACAAATTAGAAGCTCCTTGAGTTATTGTATTCCAAACACCTTTTCCTTGTAACTCATCTTGAACTTCTTGTCTTACTTGAGATTCGTAATCAGGAGTGATAGCTGTTGCATTTCTGAAGTCTTGAATAAATTGTTTGTTTTGTTTTACAGGTATTTGTGATATTTCTTCATATTTAGCGTCAAGTTTTTTATCTAAACCTTTAGATACGCTTTTTGTTTCAACAATATCTTGTTTTTTTGCAACAGAAAGCTTTGGTTGATTTCTTTGAGCTTCATACGCTTTTCTTTCAACACCATCTATTTTTTCTCCAGGTTTAAGACCAAACTTATTGATTAAATCACTTGATTCATTCGAAGTAGTTTTGTTTGAGTTTTTATTTTTCCAATTTCCTTTGTCCGCAAAATCTATAGCTGATTTTTCATCGTCACCAAATTCATATACCTCTCCTCTTTTTAAAGCTTCTTTATATACATCTCCAAACCCCTTCTCTTCTTTAATCTTTGACATATCAAACCAACTTCCATCTGTATTTTGAAACAAAGTTGGAAATACAACCCACCCTTTTCCATCTACATATTCTCTAGCCATTAAATGAGTAGACTCAGTTCCGTCTTTATTTTTTCTTACTCCTTTTCTTCCTACAACATTTATAGGTTTATTTCCTCCACTCGAAGTAGCCGAAGGCTTTACTTGTGGTTGTTTTCCTCCAACCGAAGTAGATGGTTTTGGCTGAGGTATAGATTGAGATACCTTTGGAGTTTGACTTCCAGTAGAATTTGAATTTTTTTTTTCAGGCGAATAAACTAAAGTCTTAAATTCTTCAGGTGTCTTAGTAAAACCGTCTACCTTTGCAGATAATGCAGTATAAACACGATTAACATAAGCCTCGTCTTTTAACGCAGCCGAAAATTCTTCAGGTGTCTTATTAAATCCTTCTACCTTAGACGTTAAAGCCTTGTATACTTTTTTTATGTATTCTGGGTCTTGAATCATTTTTTTTCTCTTATATTAAATTAAATACCAAACTCATTGCTTTGTTCTTCTTTCTCTATTTTTTCACCTCTAAGAATTTTACCTAACACTCTTTCGTCATCAACTTTGAAATGACTTTTCGCAGCTGCAACATACGCATCATAGTCTGCGTCGCCAGGTTTTATCCAGAAAAGACCTGGTATAGCACCTCTTGTTCCTCCATATCCAGCACTCGTAGGGTCTTGAACTTGGAAAGCGAAGCTAGGAGTATCTCCTTTTGTTGCATATATATGTGTTGCTTTCTTACCTCCCATATCTACACCTTCACCTGAACCAAAAAAAACAGCCCTACCTTTTAAACCTCCTGGTTCCGAAGCAAATTCTTTTACTTTATTATCTTTTAAAGATGTAGAACCTAAAGTAACAGGATTTCCGTATGTAAATTTCTCCTTAGTTCCTCCAGAACCTCCAGTACTACCAAACCCCATTTCAACTTCTTTGTTGTAAGAGTCAATAAGTGAATTTATATAAAATTCCTTAGCCTCTCTCCTTTGGTCTTCAGTCCAATTAGTTGTTTTATTAGGTAAAGATTTATCTTGCGCTCTCTTTGTTTTATACCAAGAGTACATAAAGTTATCATTAGCTACCCAAGTATCTACATTTTTTTCAATAGCTCTAACTTGAGGTTGAGACTCCTTGCTATTTATATCTGTAATTTTCTTATTAACATAGTAATTCCCACTTTCTATTTCAGATGGTTTTATTGTTGTAATTACTTTTTTTGTTTCATCTATTAAATCAATTTTACTTGGTATAACTTTAAATGTTCCTAAAAAATCATCTAACAATTGCTCTTGTTGTAGTTTACCGTCTTCTCCCATTAAAGCAATCTTAATATTTCTTGGATCTTCAGTATTGATAACGTAATTATTATCCCTAAGCATTGTTAAATCTCTAAGGTGGTTATTACCAGCATCTTCATCTAATGTTTTATCTGATTCAATTCTTTTAGCTATATTAGGCATCAACTCTTTAAGTTCATCATACCTAGATATAAGAGTATTCATAGCTCCTGTAGCCTCTAGTAATGTCCTTTCATCACCAATTAATTTTGCCTCAGTAGCTTGTGTGTATAAATTCTTAAATGTTCCTTGAGCAGACCTATCAAATTCAGCAATTCCTGTAAACCCTAATTTATCTGGAATCTTATAATCCTTAACAGCGTCTCTTTTAGCTTGCTCAGCCTTAGCCTTAGCAGCTGCCTTAGCTGCTTCATCAGCCTTAATTTTATCTATATTTCTTTCAGCCATTGAGCCAAAGTCAACTAACGCTGGCTCTACTGTTGCAAAACTTCCTACTTTACCTATTGCCATAATTAATTACCTCTTTGATTTGGACTTTGAAATTGATTCATTAAAAAACTACCCATATTAGGTGGAATATACCCAACATTATTAGAAGTAGCTTGTTGTTGTGGTACTCTAGCAAAACTATTTAATGTATTATTAAGGTTTTTAGCTATATCAAACTGAGTTGCTCCTTGTGGTGTAGTGGCTGTTATATTAGTTGTATCAGTTGTACCTGTATTATCCCCTGTACCTTTTCCTAATCCACCACTTAATGCAGCCATACCACTTTGTGCGATACCACCAATACCTTGCCACATCATTGCGTTTCCTGCATTGTATTGTGAAGATAATGCTGATATATCACCAACCTCTCTTTGCTCTTGCATACCCCTTATATTAGCTTGGTCTTGAGCATACATTTGGTCTATTTGTTTTTGTTGTGCATCTAAGTTAGCAGCAATCTCTCTATTCATCATTTGATTTCCTGCCTCAACTCTACCTAATCCACCAACAAGACCTCTCACTCCAGCACCTTGTAATGCACCAACTTGTGAAGCAGCCAATCTAGCTTGCTCCTCTCTTTGTAAGTCAGCACCTAATGTAGATACTTGTAATCCTTCAGCTATATTTTCTAAATTTTGCCTTTCATAATTCTCTAATTCTTGTCTTGCATCTCTACGTTGCTTTGCTCCTGATATTGCTTGAATACCACTTGCTAATGCTCCTGTAGCCGCTATTGCTGTCATTGCACCCATATTTTCTATAATATTTTTATAAGTTCGTTTGTATTTGTTGTTCCTACTGTATACCCTGCCTTTACATATCTATCCAATAAAGAGGGGTGTTTAATTGATGCGAATATGACACCAAAACCTAATGATTGCGCCTCTATAGTGAATTCTTGTATTAATTTATCTAAAGCAATACCTCTATCTGCCTTATTGACACTTGGATTTGCAACTATAAATTCAACCCAACATATCGCTGAATTTGTCTCATATAAAAATCCTGCACATATATTTACACCATCCTTTGAAACAATTAAACCTGTAGTTAACTCTTCATCATACTTAGGTAATGCAGTAATAGGAGGAGCAGGGAATTTCCAAAAATCCCACCACTCCTTTAATTCTTTGTAATCACTATATTTAACAACTCTTACTTCCATACTGCAAATATACCTATTTTACTCAAATGATTTCGATACCTCAGAATTTAATGCGTATGCCTCCACATATGAATCAGTTAATAAAGTACTCTTAACATTCATATAATACCCTCTAATTCCAGATGTCTCTACACTACTTGGTTTTGAAGACAACAAAAACATACCAGTACTAACTAAGGATGCATCATTTAAAGTTATAGATGTAGATGTTATGTTTGTTATAAAACCTACGTTATTTAAGTTTGAATCAAAAACCAAATCACCTACACTTATTATACTTGATATTTCAGAGTTAAAGAATAAGGTATTGCCAAATATGTTAAATACATTACCAATACCACTAACAGATAATGTCGATGTGTCTAAAGTATCATTACCTCTTACATATCCATAATAAACACCCTCCTTATTCTTAAAGTCGTCAAAGTTTATATAACCATTTTGCAAATCTGTCTTTAATTGTATATTCCAAGCACTATTACCCTCTATAGATATATTCTTAAATATCTTTCTAGTTGATGGCTCTTGACTAAAGTTAAATTCAAAATCACAAGGGTTTAATGTTTCGTAAAAAGTATTGTATGGACCTATATTGTGTTTATATACATCAGCACCCTTGAATGATAAGAAGTGGTTGTTCACTCTCAACATATCATCAGGGTTAAATGTTTGTCTACCTAAGAATCCTTGTGCCTCTGGAGAATATAACCAAGTTACATACTCAATTACATTACTCTTTGTCTTGTACTTAATGTTGAGTACATATGTATCAAAGAATGCATCATACTGACCAATACAATTAAGAATAGTATTATCCCTGAATAACGTCTTAAAGTAGTCTCTCATTCCATTAGAGCTAATTTCTATAAGTCCGTTACTATCATTAAGCCTTACAACACAACCTCTCTTTATATCGACATTAAATGCGTTTGTAGCATATGAGTCGTAAGAGTCAGGTTGAAATGAAATACCATACTCACCACCATAAACTACTTGCTGACCTAATACATCCTCTATTCTTGATAGGTTTGTTGTAGCATCTGCATTAAATAATAAATCCTTACCATATAACACCTTACTAAATCTGTCCTCTTGAATAACAAGTAAGTCAGTAGCCTCAGAATCTAATACCATAATAGGACCAAAAGACTTCTCTAAATCATCTTTATAGTTTGCTAATGATAGATTAAATTCATTAAGTCTATTTACGTTTGTACTCTCTTGATAAACACCTGAATATGTTAAGTCAGCATATCTATTAACTTGTCTGTATTTATCCTCACTAACGTCATTTGGATTTGAGTTAATATAAAACCTCTTGCTTGTAAGTTGGTCTTTTATAGCATTACTCTCGCATCCATTACCGAATGTAAAACAATTAAATGTCTTGTTTAGTATGTGAACATTAGGATTTAATATATCTCCAGAAAAATATTCTCCATCATTTATAGTAAATGTTTCAACACTTTCGTAGTAAGGGTTTTTTAATTGCTCTGGTTTGTAATTTTCAAATATTAAAGTTCCACCTGAAAAGTTTATATCAAAAGAAACTCTTGTTGAAATATCCCTTGACGCTGTACCATCTCTCCAAGGTTTAACTTGAAAACTTGTACCGAAACCATCATCAATAACCCAATTGTAATCTTTTAAAAAATCATTAGAGAAACTACTCCAAGAATCTAGTACAGATATCTCTGCATCCCACCAATCCTTTATGCTATCATAATCATCTTGAGCAAATGTATCAACACTATATACGTGTCTAAAAGCTATAGCTCCCTTTGCTGAAATAACAACCTCAAAAATAATTTTACTTCCTGAATTTATAGGTATAGGTACAAATACACCACCTGTATCATACTCTCCAAATAAAGGAGATGTAGTTACAAAAGACCTAGAAGCATACCTTCTTTTAACAAAACCTTCAAATTCTCTGTTTGAATCTGCTGATATATTTATATCAAAGTTACCCTGCTTAATCTTAAAGTATAGCCCACTTTCCTCAACTAAAGGGTCTCCGCTTTCTAATAGATTACCATCTATAAAATTCTTATCTTGATTGGAAACCTCAATTACCTTTATTTGAATAGGCGAATCAACTATGCCTGAGTAATCAGACTTCAACCATAATGTATCACCTTCTTTTACCTTACCCTTATTTTCCCCAACAACCTTTATCCATCTGTAAATACCGTCTTTGTAGACAACATTTCCATATATCGTATCATACTCTCTCTTAGTTTCCTTTATTGCAAACTTGTAATATTTAGCCCAACTAGGAGGATTACCTATTGTTGTTATCTTTAATTTATTTGCATTACCTGCCTCGATAGCTGGAATATAAATAGAAGTATCATTTCCACTAATAACAGTTGTCTTTCTGCCTTTATCATCTAAAAATATAATATCACAATTATAATCTCTATTTGAATGTAAACTTGAGAAAGCATCTTCGCTATAAAGACCAAAAAACACATTGGTGTTTAAATAGAAGTCATCTTTATTTTCAACTACACCACTATCCTCTTCAACTTGATATATTATGTGTGGATTTGTAATTGTAAGAACATCCCCAACACTTGAAACCTTAAAGCCTTCGTATGATACAAGAGTACCTGCGTTACTAGCAAAGGCATTTGTTCCTGTTACAAAAGATTGTGAAAAAGTTTCCTCTAAACTATAAACAAAATCTGAATTAGTTAAGAAATCATTTAAGTCTGTGTAATCACTTGTCAGGTTGTAAAAGAATGTAAAAGATGGTTTTACCTCAAAGACCAAAGAAGATTGAGTGTCGAAATCAAATCTAAATTGAGTTCCACTCTTAAATTCAAAGTCTTCAAAATCAAATGTGGATTTATTTTTAATAACTGTATCACCTTCTAATGTAGAACCATATCCTCCACTTTTAGGGTAAGATAATTGGTCGTCAGCATAGTAATTGTATTCTGAAATAGATATTGTAATTATATCGAAACCTGTGTCAAATTCTTGTGTTAATTTGTAATTTAATTCTAAATCATAAATTAATCCTTCATTTGAAACTACAAAAATTAAAACATCCCCATTTGTAGTTCTATTGTAACTTATTGTTTGATTTCCTGAAACATTTATAATAGAATCTAAAGTCGTAGCTCCTTCTTTTATATAAACTGAATAAACAACACTTGAAAATGTTGATTTTGGGGTTATTTTTACTAAAAACCTAGCAGTGTCTGGACTTCCTGTAACAGATAAATCAACTTTCACTTCATTTGTTTCGTAATTTATTTGGTCCACAGGAGAAGTACCTCCATCTTCATTACCTCTTTCAAAATCAACTACGTTTGAAAATAAGCCTGTCTTTACAACACTACCTATTTCACCTTCTTTTTCATCTAAAATCAAGGGTGTGGAAATATAATCAACACCTAAATTTATATCAGAGTCTATATTCCTACCTTCTACAAAGTTACCATAGATTAATCTATTGCCAACCTTAGCTTGAGTTAATGCAGTTAAAGGTACGTTGTCAAAATTTCTGAAGTATTCACTTTCTTGAAGTATTCCAAATATCTTATTACCCTTAAATATATAACTTACATCTTCATTTTCAATATCCCATCCTTCTTTCTCTTTCTCAAACTTCTCTACAATATAAACAGTAGAACTTTCACTTTCCTTGAATACTAAGTCAACTCCAATTACATCTCTACTTCCAACATTAAAGGTAATGCCAACAGAGTTAGCTAAATTAACCATACCTAAATTCTCGTATGTCTGATAGTCTAATAAAAACCTTGAAGGTAAAAAAGCAACCTGACTCCAAGATGCAAATGCTGAATAATAACCATCGTTATATTTGTATCTATAGCTAAACTGAATAAATTTATCCTCTATGAAATTACTAACACTCTCTATATCAGAACTAAGTAGGTTTAACGAAGGAGCAAAGATAGGGGAAGGTTTCATTACAGATATTTCATCTTCAGTAAAACCATCAATAGGGTAAGCCTTAGCTCTCTCTATATTTATAATTCTTGGTGGATTAAAACCATCAGTCCAAGATAATAAATCATCATCTTCTACACTTACAAATATGTCAGAATGAGATATACGATATTCAGTATTAAAATTTAAAACCCCTCCAACGCTTGATTGAAGTACGGTAACTAATGAGTCATCCTCTGTGTTATACTGAAATACATAATCATATTCAGTACCCTTAACAAAATAAAAAGCCCTGTTTTTAGCTTCATCTGAAATACTACCAATTGTTTCAGCTCCAATAATTCCTGTATTAGTAACTTTTAAGTTACCCTTTACATTCTTTAAAACACCAACATTACCAGCATCTTCAGATATAACCATAACATTAGATGCATCAGTCATCTGCCCATTAGGAGTTAATCTCTCATCTAAATCCTTATTTACTGTGGCTTTTAAAAAGTTATTTTGAATTTTACCCATTACTTAATCCATTTTTTTCTACCATTTAACATAATAAGAAGTTCGTCACCTCTCAAGTCAAGCATTCTTATATTGGTATTTTGTAAGTCTCTGTAGAAATCTTTTTTAGCTCTGTTAATTATATATTCTTGGACACCGTATTTATTATTTAATATCGCATACTTTACATAACTATAAAGAGCTTCCTCTGCTAATTTATGTATCATAACTTCATCTCCATTATTATACTCAAGACCATCAGATACATATTCAATAACAATCAAACTACCCTTTACATTAGAGGAAAACGAAAAAACACCCTTTCTTTTATCTATGTTAAAATAACCATTTCTATTAATATCTGGCTTCATTCCATACATAGGATGGTTGTTGAATTCTGAATTACAATCAACATCTTGATAAGGATTTCCAACCTTATACCTTTTTGTCATCTCTGTATTCTCTGCCTCTAATGGATAACCATCTTCATCAAACAATATATTGTATTCGTGATCTTGTAAATAAGCAGCACCTAAAGTAGTATAAGGATTTTGAGATAATGGTCTTAATAAACCGTCTTGACCAACAACTGAAATCCTAACATAAGAAACATAGTCGTTAGGTATAATCATAGTTAAGTTATCATTAAGCTCTAACTCTAAAACTTTAATCTCTTTTACTGTATCATAATTAAACTCCTGAATACCTCTCTTAAAGTGACTTAAAACTTGATACCTCTTAACATTAGATATTAATTTGTCATCACCAATATAATTTAACATAAAGTTATCCACTAATTGAGATAAAGTTATATATTGGTAATTACCCCAATTCTCTTCATTTTGGTAGTAATCTATAGGTGGTAAAATTTGATTCGCCATTATAATTGTTCTTGATTATTATTGTTAGCTTCCATTCCTTGTGATACCTGTATAATGTCTGCCTCTCTTATTTCTACTCCTGCATAGCCCAATATCTTAATAACTAAATCACTAAACATAGATTCTGGAAATTCAAAGTCTTGATAATCTACAGCAGTAGGGTTAAATAAAGGATTACCAGCCACAACATTATATGTCCAATTTGGTTGCTTTGGTTTTCTTATGTAAATTAAGGAAACATTTGCTCCGTTAATTGTAGTAGGGTATAGCCTGTATCCTCCATTTAAAGAGATGTATATAGGATATTGTGATGTAGGGGCTATTAAGTTGTTATTTAAAATCCTATTAATATCCATTTTACTAACCTCTTCAAAATCATTACCTCCTTTTACATACATAAATACGTGTCTGTAGAAGTCATCAGCTTGAGGATACCATAATAAATTTGTGCTAGAATAAGATATTCCTGTCTCAGACGTAAAGATATCTATAATTTCCCTAATATGTTTAGGTATATCAGAGAACTCAGAATGATACATTCTTGCATTTTGTTTAACAATTGATTTAGCGTACTTATGAAACAAATCTTCAAACAAGGACATTTGAGCAAGTTCAGCATATAAATTAAATTCTAAAGGTGTAACATAACCCCTATTATCCTTATTTATTATAGCTAAAACTGTAGTATAAACTTGGTTTATCATATCTATAAAATTATTTGCAAAGATACAAATAAAAAAGGAGTG
>Ga0099848_1000154_pt1 | contig 28886 bp, 35 predicted proteins | sample CB_VirMetaG_3_FD_78179 | JGI IMG/M metagenome (GOLD analysis project Ga0099848, IMG submission 78179) | Freshwater to marine saline gradient viral communities from Chesapeake Bay - CB_1508_1S Viral MetaG | ecosystem: Environmental > Aquatic > Marine > Coastal | place: USA: Chesapeake Bay...
ACTGAAAGAGATAGACGTTGAAAAAGCTGTTGAAGTAGAAGAAATACAAAAAGGAGCTTGTATTGTAGCTTCTCTTAAAAAACAACCATTATCTTCTCAAGCAATGAAATTGATATATGGTAACGATGGAACACATATACATCATTCATCAGTTGATAAAAAGTTAGCTGAGTGGAGACAAGAATACTTAAAGCGTAGATCAGAACCGAAGAAGTACGAGCCTATGCTGTACTTTTTAGATTATTTAAGTGGCGCAGGTTTTTAAAATGTGTTATATTATATCTAATCATAGGTTTTATATTTCCTCTTGGTTTGTGATGTAGCTAAATTTTGTCAATCCTTTAGCTTTCATCTGGTTTTTATTGTAAAAGTAACTACAGCCTTCACCATGAAGGTTGTAGTGAAACCTCGCATCAGCGCAAAGTTTTCTTAATCAGTATTATATAAAACTAGTTTTATATGTTTATAGAAACATAGCAAAATAAAAGTCAAGTTTCAGATTTGCAATGATTGTTGAGATAGTAGTATAAGGTTGAGCGTCCGATGCCATATTTTTTAGCTAAAGCACCCTTATGTATTTTGTTGGTATCTGTTTCTTGATCAAGGATAGACTTAATTTCTTGAGCTTGTTCATTTGTTAATTTACGCTTGCGTTCATAAACCCCACGTTCTTTAGCCTTAGCAATTCCTTCAAGTTGGCGTTCTCTTATTAAGCCATGTTCAAACTCGGCAAATGCTCCCATAAGAGAAAGCATAAGTTGCAACATGGGCGAAGAGCTGCCAGTAAATTCTAAGCCTTCCTTGATAAAACTTACTTGAGCTTGTTTACTTGTAATAGTATTAATAATACGGCGTAAGTCTTCTAGATTCCGTGCTAATCTATCCATAGAATGAACGTACACAACATCGCCATCACGAATATAATTTAACAACTCCGTCAGTTTAGGGCGTTTAGTATCTTTGCCTGATGCATGATCGGTAAAGATTAGGTCAAGCTCCATGCCATCAAGCTGTCTTTCTGTGTTTTGCAATTTAGTGCTAACTCTTACGTAGCCTATTTTTTTACCGGTCATTGTTTTGTAAAGTAGTCTAAGGGGTGCAAGCCTTTTGGTCCGTTTCTATTTTTATAAACATGCAAATATTCCTTTTTACATTCTAAAACATTTCGCATGTTTCTATTCATAATTTCTTCTTTTTTTTCTGTATCGCAATAATTAAATCCTAAAAATATATGCATATTATTATCTAAAAACCAATCGCTAACTAAATTAAATCTTTTATGAATATCTATGCAATCACTAGTATAATCTGATTTAGAGGGAGTGAATATATCATCAATAAACACAGTAATTGATGATTCTGCTTTACTGTGATCTATACAATTTTGTATAAGTTCACTTATTTTAGAAAAAGAATGAGGATGATAATCATAAATTTGAACTTTATCTCGATCTAATAAATTAGCAACGCTGTAATTTTTAAATTTGCGCTCGCTAAATTCTATATTGTTTAATTTTTTGAACGTTTCTTCTGGGATTATATCTACTTGTTTTTCGTCTTTATAGAATAATGCTTTTAATAACATGTGATAAACATAAGCGCCACTTTTTTCCCAGGTGAAAAAAAGAATTTTGTGATTAGGGTTATTTAATAAAATATTACTTAATAAGTTGATTCTAAAATACATATTATCGTCATTGATTAATGCTGTAGCCCCGCCAATGCTAAAATCCACCTGCAAGAGATTATTCAGTTTTTTACCTATACTAATAGGACTTGGCGCGTTCAGAATATCTTTCTTAAATTGTTCTACTGTGTAGCACGTATTATTTTCTTTTTTGTAGTGTTCTGTCATAGTATTTATATTTTACGAGTTAAAGAATGCTATTTTTATTCCTACAGCTAATAACAAAAGCAATAAAGCCTTTATCCATTTAGCTTCTATTTCTATTTTATCCTCTAGCCTAGCTATATCACTCTTAGTTGCTACTTGCTGATCAATATTAGAAATAACTTCGGTTATTGCCTCAGCTTGTTTTTCTGGTATGCCAGCAGTAGTAAATTGTTTTACTGCTTTGTGTGTATCAATTAATGCCATAATATTTCCTTATATACCTATTTACCCTAAATTTTTATAGTAAAACATTTTGAACCGTTTCCAAAATGGAAAAAGTTGTTTTACGATTAAGCGATGCAAGAATTATTCTCTTGCTAATGTTGTTTAATTAGTATAAAACATATAAGACAACCTGTCTAGTTAAAAAGAAAATAACTTTATTAGACATAAAGAAGATATGAAATTATTTGTTGTTTAACTACTACACCCTATTAGACACATTAAATTAAAATTAAAAAGAGGAAATTATGTCCGAGAATATGTCAAAATACTACGAACAAATAAAAAAAGAAATGTCACAAAAATTGATAGAGGAGCGTGAAAAAACTAAAAAAAACCCATTTAACGAACAATTGAAGCGTGAGCTGGACAAATCTTGTTATTATACTAGAAAAGCAATTTTTGAAAAATGGCGTTTAGAAAAGGCAAAAATGATAAAAGAAATGAGTGTAGCGTGCAGAAATAAACATTAAATTAAAAAGAGGAAATATGAAAAACGAAAACATGAATATATCAGAAGCATTTAAGCATTTATTAGATGGAAAAAAATAAAACATAAAGATATTGATAATCATATTTATTGGCTTTTAGTAAATAAAATTGCTACCTATTTCAGAAATTCCCAAAACGATGATAAGAAAGATATTTTTTATACATTGGCTTTCACAGAACTTAGAATTGATCATAGTAAACTTAATAATTGGATGGTGGTTGACGAACCTTGTAATATTAGATTTGAACATACTGCAATAACAGTCCCCCAATTGATAAAAAACGGCTATACATTAAAAAGACTTAAAACCGGGAAGCGTTATAACAATACTGATTTATCGGGCAATGGTTTTACTATAGAGGATATGGAAGCTAGTGATTGGGTAGTTGAGGATTAATATGAGAAAGACGCAAAAAAATAAAGCAAACAAAAAACTTCAAATAGCTTTACTAACTGGAAAAAAAAGTTTGGTTGAAGTAAAAAAAAATGAACAAGAAGGTTTTATATATTATAACACAGATAGTAAGACTATACGTGGATTTGGTTGTATGTTAAATACAAAGGGATGGCAAGATTTGGATTTACCATCATTAGAAGTAATAAAAAAAGGGAGTATATAGGTATATAAAATATGTCAAATCACGAAGATATTGAATATATGTCATTTCACCACGAAGATATGGAATATATGTCAATTCACCAAGGAACCAACCTGTTGCTTAAGGCAATGATAAAACTTTTGAAACGTGAATATGATTTTGTAAACTTAAGAGGTGCAGATTTACAAAGCGCAAACTTGAGAGATGCAAACTTAAAATATGCACACTTTGAAGGTGCAGACTTAACAGGTGCAAACTTTAAAGGTGCAGACTTAACAGGTGCAGACTTAACAAATGCAAAATTGAGAGATCCAAACGAAGGAAGCTACATGCTTAATGCCGTGCTAAAACTTTTAAAAGATGAATATAATTTTTTTGAAAACGTATCAACTCGAGAATCACGAGTAGATTTCATTAATAAAATATTGTCTATAGGACGTAGTGCCAATTGTAACGATGAGGAAATATTAAAAGGGCTGGCTAAGTATTTGAACTATTGCTATTTATGTAAGAGTAGCACAGCAGATATTAATGAAGGAGACGATATTTGTAACAATTGTTATGCTGTTTTTGATTGATAAACAGTATTCTTGGCCTTAATTCTATAAATTTGTTTTATGCTATAATGCAAAGTATCAACAATTAATTGATACTATTTGCTATGAGTAGAGCTAAAAAGAACTGGATTGAGTCTACAGTAAAAAAGCCTGGTGCGTTGCGCCGTAGTTTAAAAATAAAAGCTGGCCACACAATACCAGAAAACAAACTAGATAAAGCCCTTAATTCTAAAAACAAATTGACTGCAAAACGAGCTAATTTAGCCAAAACTTTAAAGAAGTTTCACTAAGGGTTATGTCAGTTGATACAAATTTAAATCATGAGTTATGCAATAAAGACTTTGCATCATATATAAAAAACATAGGCCTTCAATTTTATATTAAAGCCTCTTTCCATGAGTTTATTAAACAAGCATGGCCAGCAATTGAAGGAGGTATTGCTTTTGTTGATAGTTGGCATATAAGAGCAATAGCCGAACATTTAGAAGCTTGTTATCGTAGAGATATCAAGAAACTCTTAATCAACATTCCACCAAGAACCAGTAAAAGTACAATAGTTTCCGTGATGTTTCCTGCTTGGGTATGGCTACATAATGCAGAAGAGAAGTTTTTGTATGCCTCATACGCTGGCTCACTTTCAATAGAACATTCTTTAAAATGTAGAAGATTGATAGAAAGTAATTGGTATCAGGAACGCTTTGGTAATTTGTATCAATTATCAAAAGACCAGAAAGCTAAGGGCTTCTTCGATAATAATAAAAAGGGCAGCCGCATAGCTACATCTGTTGGCGCAAGTGCTACAGGTAAAGGCGGTAATTTCTTAATAGTTGATGATGGAAATAATGCCCAAGATGGGGAAAGCGAAGTCAAACGCAAGGCCACAATTGAATGGTTAAATAGCGTTTGGTCAACTCGGCTTAATAATCCAAAGAATGATGTACAGATTATTATTCAGCAAAGATTACATGAAGAAGATATTACCGGCCATATTATAGATAATGACCAAGCTAATGAATGGGTTAAGCTTATACTGCCCATGGAATATGAAGATGCACGTAAGGCTAAAACTATAATACTCCCATCAACTAATGGCAAAGTCTGGCAAGACCCAAGAGAAGAGGAAGGTGAGCTACTATGTGAGCAAAGATTTTCTCTTGAGGAAATCAACCAATATAAACATAGATTAGGCTCATACGGTTATGCTGGCCAGTACCAACAAAGACCAGCACCAGAAGAAGGCGGAATAATCCAAAAGTCATGGTTTAAATGGTGGAAGCATGATCAGCCACCTGAAATACAATTCATTGTACAAAGTTGGGATACTGCACTTACTGCTAATGAAATGTCAGCATATTCAGCCTGTACTACTTGGGGAGTATTCTATGATCATAATTACATAGAGAATTTGATATTACTCTCTTCATGGCGAGGCCGTGTTGAATACCCAGAACTTAGAGAAATGGCCAAACGCTTATTTTTTGACTACCGAGATAATGGCAAAGAACATAATCCAGATTTTAAGGGCAGAAAACTTGATATGTGTTTAGTTGAAGCCAAAGCTTCGGGAGATCCACTAATACAAGATTTGCATAAAGGCGGTATTAGAGCAATCCCATTTAACCCAACTAAATATGGTGATAAGATACAAAGAGTCCGGCTAACTACACCTATAATTGAGGGTGGTAGAGTATGGCTTAGAGCGCAAGGCCCAAAATATGAAAGGCTTATGCCTTTTTCTGATGAGTTTTTGCAAGAAGTTGCAACGTTTCCTAATAGCTCCTCAAGGGATTTAGTGGATACGATGACACAAGTCTTGCTTAAATTAAAAGATGGGTATCTTATACTAAATCCTAGAGATGAGAGAACACAGCCTCCTAATGATACTGAAGGCAAGATAGTATATTAAAAGGCAAAAGTATGAAAATGTTATGTTGTTGTAAAAAGAAGAAAATAGAAAAATCAGAAACAAGTAAAAATACTTATGAATCATATAATTTTTTTGAAAAAAACTTCTTAGAAGAAAACTCAAGTAATAGTGAACAGACTCCTTTTCAATCAACTAAAATAATAAAAGGTGTTGATAATAAAATAATTATTGGTGACCAGTTAATAGAACAAGAAGGATACTGGTATACTCCTGAACAAAATGAATAATTATTACTTACTAAAATTCTCATTGATATATTGCTGCAAGATAACCTCAATATTAAGTGTATCCATTTTTATCTGGCGTTTATTTAGATGCAGCAGTGGAATTTCAAACTCATTAAAGCCGTAGACTATATCTGAGGATTTAGCTTGTTGCATATCAATAATTACTGGAAAGTAGATAGGCAAGTGTTTGGCAACATTCTTGCCAAAAGGCTGGAAGAGATTATTTGAATTTTCAATACGGACTTGTAACTTAATAACAGTACCAACAACAAGATACCCAGCTTCTTTTGCAATAACAAAGAACTCTGATGATTTATTAATACTATTCATCAAGTTATCTAAATCTAATTTTTCTGCTTTTTTCGTCATTTTTTACCTGTGTTATAATAGGGAATTAGAATATGTAAATTTATGCAACTTCAAGATGAACATATCACACCTGTTGAAGAATTAGAAGATGGATCCACTGTATATGAGATAGGGTCTGATAATGAGGAGCAAATTAGTAACGATGATTTTTATGCTAATTTAGCAGAAGAATTATCAGAGAGTTCTAGGAACAAACTTAGCACTTATTTATTAGAGCAGATAGATGAAGACATGGAAGCAAGGAGAGACTGGCTTGATAGCGTCAATAGAGTAAAACATTATCTAGGTTTTTCCTTAGAAGACTTAAAAGATAAGCCATTCTCACAAAGCACTAGAACATTTGATACAACTCTTTCTACTGCGCTTATTAGATTCTATGCAACAACCAGAGCCGAGCTACTTCCTGAAGATGGGGTAGCTGGATTTAAGATAAATGGTCAGGCAAATGAGGAGCTAGAGAAAAAAGCTGAGCTTAATAGAGATTGGCTGAATTACTTTCTAACAGTTAAAGACCATGCGTATTACTCAGACTTTGAACGTTTCCTGCTTTATTTAGGTTTGTATGGTAGCGGCTTTAAAAAAGTCTATTACGATAAAATCAATAACCAGCCCTCAAGCAGATTTATTATGCCTGAGGATTTTGTTATTGACGGTGATTGTACTTCCATACTCGAGTCAGAACGCCTTACTCACATACTGCATTTATCCAAAAGAGAAATCATCCTCAAACAACAAAGCGGCATTTATCGAGAATGCGAGTTACCTTATTTAAAAGGTCTTGACTCAAACGACGAGGATGACGAAACCGAAGATAAGCAAAAAGATGGTATAGATTTAAGTGCCTATAGCCATAAATCTTTGTTTGATATCTATGAGATACATACTTACCTTAATCTAGAAGATTTTGCTGATGTAGCATCAGAAGAATCAGAGGATGCTATTCCTCTCCCTTATGTAGTAACTATAGATAAGATATCAAAAGAAATACTAGCTATTCGGCGCAACTGGGAAGAAGATGATCAAGACAAAAAACGCACTAATTATTTTGTTCAATATAATTATCTGCCAGGTTTTGGCGTATATGGTATTGGCCTTGCTCATCTACTCGGCTCAAATGCCATTACTCTTACTAAATTACTGCGCCAACTTGTAGATGCAGGTTCATTTAAGAACTTACCTGGAGGTTTGCGTAAGAAAGGTATAAAGCAACAAAATAATGATATTGTAGTAGGACCTGGTCAATTTGTAGAAGTTGATACTGGAGGCGAGCCTTTAGCAGAAGCATTTATGCCACTTCCATATTCAGAGCCATCACAAGTTTTGCGAGAACTGCGACTTGAAATAGTCGATCAGTGTAGGGAACTGGGTTCTACTTCAGAGCTTGGTATGCTAGATTCTAAAGAAGATATACCAACTGGCACTATGCTTGCGGCCTTAGAGACCAATAATCGCATTCAGTCAGCGGTGCTTAGATCAATTCATAAATCCTTAAGTCAGGAATTACAGTTAATCGATAAGCTATTTAGGCAGACTTTGGAATATGAGGAGTTTAGCTTTGGCGAAAATAGACAATCTATTGCAGCAGAAGATTTTATTGATGAAGTAAGAATAATACCGGTCTCAGACCCATCGGTTAATTCAACTATTCAAAAGATTATAAAAGCGCAGGAAATGCTAAGAACAGCAGAAATTGCTCCTGATTTACATAATATGCGAGCAGTATTTAAGATGAATTATGAGGCGCAAGGATTATCTGCAGAGGAAATAGATAAGATATTACCATCCGAAGAGTCAGAAGATGTAGAGCCACGAGACCCAGTTACAGAGAATGTAAATATATTGGCTAATAAACCAGTAAAAGCAGCTATTTGGCAAGATCATGATGCTCACAAAATAGTACACGCGGTATTTGCTCAAGAACATCCAGAACTAGAACCTGCGATAATGGCACATATTACCGAACATGATGCTTTAAAATATTTACTACAAATGCAGCAAATTATAGGACAAGAATTACCTTCCTTAGAAGAAATACAGAATCCAGATATTCAGAATGCTATTGCTTTAGCTGCTGCAAGAGGACTAGAGGAATCAGGTATAGCAAATGCTGCTACACGTACACAAGAGACCATAGACCCGAACCAATTAATCCTAGCAGACATACAGCAAAAAGAAGCTGAGACTGAATCTAAGGAACGTATAGCAAAACTTAAGACTGAGACGGATATATTCAAGGCTCAATTAGATTTTGAAAAAGAAAAAGCCAAGATTGAGTCCAATGAAGATATAGCTCAGTTAAAGTCTGAGACGCAAGCTCAAAAAATTATAAAATAGTTAGAGGAAATTATGAATAAGAAAATTAGAGGCTTAGAAAAAGATACTCAAATCAAAAAAGGCAAACAGCACTATAAGCATGGTGGTAGTTGTAAAAAATACGCTGCTGGAGGTATTGCTAAATCATCAAAGCCATCAATGCAAAGAAGATGTAAATAATGTTATTTGAGAGATTATTGCAAGATTTAAAGGCGGAGCAAAGCAAATTAGAAAGGTTTATCGTGCAAGGTCAGATATCTGATTATGCAACATATAAGTTTCTAGTAGGCAAGGCTCAAGGATTATTAACTGCAATTGATATTTTACGAGAGGTTTTTAAAAGGTATGACGATGCAGAATCAAGAAAATAGTGGAATAGATTTAGAAGAGTTTAGTTTTGATACTGAACTTGCAAAGGTAGAAAATATCCATCCTCAAGGCTGGAATGTATTGGTGCATTTATATGTTGAGCCAGAAAAGCGCAAAAGTGGTTTGATTACTCCCGATAGTTACCGCAAAGAACAAAAATATCAAAGCTGTCAGGGATTTGTACTTAAAGTAGCTAAGGGGGTTTATGAAAGTGATAGATATAGCGAGACTGGTCCATGGTGTAAGGTGGGGGACTGCGTTATTTTTTCACCATATTCAGGCATAAAAATACACAGAGGCGATGATGTCTATGTATTTTTAAAAGAAGACATGATCGAAGCAGTTGTTACAAATCCTTCTATAGAAATACCAAAAATATCTAAATAAGTAGAGGTTATAATGGATACACAAGAAATATTACCCGAAAATATAGAGGATTCACATATTCCAACCAGTGGCCTTGACGAAATAGAAGCCGCTATGGAGAAAATCAGTGAACTTGAACAAGCTGATAGTGATGCATCGAAGCAGGCACTAGAGGGCAATCCTGAAACCAAAAGGACAAACCTAAAAGACTCTGATGCTAAAAGCAAGGCGACTACAGAAGAAGCAGAAGCTCAAGAAGAAAAAACGGAATCTACTTTTACCGGTGAAGAACAAAGCACTAAATCCAACAAATTATGGCATGAGAAAAAACTCAAATTCAAGGCAATAGCTGAAAGAGATGCTATTGCCGCAGAAAGAGATGAATATAAGAAAATGCTTAAAGAAGCTTTAGATAGTGGATCTTACCATCATGCTAAAAGTGTTGATGCAGAATTATCTATGGCAAAAGACTTAAGACGTAAGGCTATAGAGAATGGCGATATTGATAGTATGTTTGAAGCAGATGAGGCTTACAATAAGGCTCTGATTGCTAAACATGAAATTGATAAATGGAATTATCAGCAAAGTAATTACAAATCAAATTCAGATGAAAATAGAGGATATAATTCGCAAACTCATCCTGAACAGGTAAACAATATTCTATCACCGTTGCAGCAGACTATGGCTCAAGAATGGGTAGAATCTCATCCTGAGTTAAATCCAGAATCTAGAAGCTATGATAAAAACCTAGCAGAGAAAGTAGCTCCCTATATCAATAATCTAGAAAGCAATATCAATCAGAGTGGTCAGATGCAATATCTGTATTCCTCTGAGTTTTTTGACATGGTCGATAATTACATTGATAAGGTAAAAACTCCTAAGGTAAGCACTCCGCCATTATTTTCCAATAATGTAGCAGGCGTGAAGAAATCTTATCAAGGAAGCTCTACAGCACCACCATCTAATAAAAAGCAAATAGTGCTTACTGCTGAAGAGAAAATCATGGCTTCAAACGCAGGTGTTTCTGAAAAAGAATGGCTTAAATTTAAAATAGAAGAATTAAATAAAGGTAAATAATCATGACTCGCACAGAAGAAACTAGATTAAATGAAGGTAAAAAGACTCGCCAAAGTGAAAATCGCATATATGAAGCTCTGCCTGAATATGATATGGATTACGAAAGTCCTCTAGAAATACCAGCAAGTATCAAGAAAGATGGTTACTCTTATAGATGGGTGAATATAGCTATTAAAGGTGAAGAAAATTACAATATTGATAAAAAAGCCTCTCGTGGCTGGAGGTTAGTGCCAAAAGATCGAGCAAGTGGTATATCTTTTGATCCATTAAATCGCAACCCCTTATCAGAAAACTATATTTGCTATAAGGATGTTGTGCTTATGGAAAGACCTACTGTTTATTGCAATAAGGAAAGAGAGCATTTTGACAAAATCAATCGAGATAAGATTAATTCCTTGCGTCATGTAAGTAATGACATAGGTGAGTTTAATAAACATACAACATCAATGAATAGCTGGTAAAATATTATGGCATTTCTTCCTTCTAATTCTACCTACCAGAAAATAGAGCTAACTGCTGATATTGTTATATACTGGCCGTTTTATACGCCAAGTGGTGATATAACCATAGCTGATATTATGGATGTAGAAGCAAATCAGGCTGGTTGGACTATAGCGCTCCCTGATGCAAGCTTATCAGAGACCGGTAGAAATTTTATCTTTAGCAATATCTCTCAGTATGAGTTTCAAGTGGTACTGCAAGATAAAATAACTGAACTTACAACTATTGCAGCGGGTGAGGTTAAGTTCATTAATCTTACTGGTAACACAACTACTAATGGTACATGGTCTGTGATTCCCTTTGGTGGTGGACAAGCGGCTATTACCACAGTTACTGCCCAAAGCTCTGATAATTCGGTAAATATTACTAACGGTAGTCTTATTCCCCCTGGTGGAGTGATAGATTTTGCTTTGCCTCAATCACTGACTAATTTTAATAATATCAATAGTACAGCTTTTCCAGTAATCAAGACAACAGCACCACTAACTTTTGGAACTGTTGATCTAGTTGCCGGAGAAAATATAACAATTGCTAATCCTGATGGAATATCGGGAGAGCCAGTGATAAACTTAAATAATGTAGTAACGGGGCTTAACTCTCTTGAGGTTGGTGATATTACTATGAGCGGGTCTATTATTACCTCTAATATTACAAATGGTAATATTGATATGGTAACAAATGGTACTGGTAAGCTGAACTTTAATGGAGTTACTATAGATGCAAATAATAATATTGCCAATGTTAATGACTTAACTGTCAATGGCTCATTTACCAATCCTTATATGCCTGTTGCTTGGTGTGTATTTACTGATAGCGTTACAGGTGATAGTAATAGTGTTGTGCTTGAAAAAGGGCAGAATATAGCAAGCGTTACAGGTTCTGGTGGTAGTTACGTAATTAATTTTACAAATCCTATGGATTCTATAAATTACGCAGTATTTATTAGCGCAGCAAGTGATGGTGGAGCATTGCCACCACCTATATATCACACCATGTGGACAGTACGTAATACTAATTCTCTAACCATTGCAATATTAGATGCAAGTGGTGAGTATGTTGCAAGTGTTCCGCATGGAATAAGTGTTATGGTAATGCAAGGATAGTATTTTTACATAGATTTTATTTTATGTTATAATGTAATTATCAATATAAAAGTTTTGCGAACTTCTAATAAAATCGCATCCCTCGGTTTGCTTCTATATCCACAAAAAGAAGCTGTCTAATATGACATAAACTATCCTATCAGCAAATGAGCTAATAGTAGAAGTTCTACGAACTTACCAAAAATCGTACTTTAGGTTTTAGAAATCTCACCAAATTAAAGATTTCCTTTTATTAGTTTCTGCGAAACTTAAAATCGTATTGTAGGTTGCTTTAAGTCTATCCGTAAAAGATTTTCAAATAGTTTTAAGTTAATAAATAATAAGAGGAAAGATTATGGCGTATGGCGTCAATGCTCCTTTTGGTTTAAGACCTATTTCGTCTATCAACGGAGGCTCTTGGACTGAGAAGACCAATCAATATTTTATACATGCAAGTGCAGACGGTGCTACTACTTATGGAACCAGCCTATTTAGCGGTGATCCAGTTATGTGGAATACAGCAGCAGTTAGCACTATTTCAGGAGTAGCTACGATAGCTCGGTATGCATTTAATAACGATGCAGCTACTGGCAATAATAACACTTCCGTTCTTGGAGTGTTTCAATCCTGTGAATACCTAGACAGTACCGGAAAGCTAGTACAAGCTCCTTACTGGCCGGCCTCTACGCAGGTACTAGCCGGAAGTAAGATTAAGGCTTACGTGATAGATGATCCGGATGTTGTGTTTGAAATTCAGGTGTCTACCGCTACAGACGTTGCAAATGATGCAAGATTCGGCGGAACTACTAATCAATCTGCTACAGTTTCCTATTTTGGCCAAAACTTTTCTTTTGGACTAGGTGGTGGTGGAGGTAATTTAGTTCCGAATAATCCAGCGCAGGGTAGCACAAGAACAGGCCAGTCAGCTATTTACTTAAATAATGTCGGTACTGGCGATAATAGTGTTAGAGGTAACGCTGCATCACCAATGAAGGCTATCGGATATAGTTTAAATGCTGAAAATACAATATTTGAAGCTGATGGAACAACTGCAAGGCAGTTCTTGAATGTAAGGGTGGTTATTAATAATCACGTATATCGTGCTGGTTCAGCAGGTATTACTCCTGCATAAATAATATAAGAGGTAAATAAAAATGATTAATACAGGTCAAATTGCGCAGTTATTGCGTCCTGGCTTAAAGGCAGTATTTGGAGATTATGGTACATATCCGGCTCAGTGGAAGGATATATTTAAAACATATCAATCAGATAAGTACCAAGAGATCGAAGTTGAAATGAAATATCTTGGTAATGCTGATATCAAGCCAGAGGGTCAGCCTATTGCATCTGATAGTATGGGGCAAAGAATAGTTACTAACTATATCCATAAAAGAGTGGGTTTATCTTTTACTATTACTAAAGAAGCAATAGAAGATAATCTATATAAAAATCAGTTTCCGCAACAAGCAAGATCTTTGCGTGATGCATTAGCTAGTACCAAGAATATACTCGGGGCAAATGTATTAAATAATGCATTTAATGTAAATCACCCAATAGGTGATGGTCAGCCAGTATGTTCTAATAACCATCCAATTGATGGTGGGGTATTTTCCAACTCTCTTGCTGGATCTGCTACTGTTGATTTTAGTGAGGCTGGGCTAGAGCAGGCAATTATTGCTATCCAGAAATTTCCAATGCAATCAGGGATACTTGCTCAGACCATGGCTAAAAAACTGATTATTCCTAGAGAATTACAGTTTGCAGCATCAAGATTGCTAAATAGCCAATTTAGAGTATCTACGGCAAATAACGATATTAATGCTATTTATCATAATGATTATATTCCGGAAGGGTATAAGGTAAACCAGTATCTAACATCGCCTGATGCATGGTTTATTATCACTGATGCTCCTGATGGATTGAAACATTTCCAAAGAACTGGGGTTGAGACTGATAGCTATGTAGATTTTCCAACTGATAATGCAATTTTTAAGGCAACTGAGCGTTATTCTTTTGGTGTATCTAACCCTCGTGGGGTATTTGGCTCACCTGGTGTGTAGAGTGTTGATATGGCAAATACATCAGGTAGTTATGATTTTCTATCGGTGCAAGTAGAGCCTTTAATAAGGGATGCCTATGAAAACATAGGCATTGCTCCAGAAATGCTTACGCCGCAGAAATTAGACTCAGCAAGGAGAAGTATTAACCTACTTTTGCTTGAATGGATGAATAAATCTACTAATTTATGGACATTACATAGCGGGTTTCTAGCTTTAAATGAGTTTCAATCCGCTTATGTTTTGCCTAATTATGTCAGTGATTTAACAGAGGTAAATCTTCGTTCTTCTAACAGGGCACTCGGTGGTACTCCTGCATCAAGTAATGGAGGAATAGCAGCAAATGCCTTTGATGGAAATGCTGCTACAGCTTGTACTCAAGATGCTCCTGATGGTAATATTTCTTATGATTATGGCGCGGGAATGAGTCAAAATATTAGTTTTTGCGGTATAACTTCGCATGCAAATCTAACTTATAACTTAAATGTTGAAGCTTCTAATGATAATGCTAATTGGCAGAATATTCTAACTATTCCTGCTAAAACTTTTACAGCCGGCCAATTATATTGGTTTGATATACCTACTCCTACTAATGCAAGATATTACCGAATTAGAGAGGTTGGGGGAGCTACATTAAATATTAGCGAGATATACCTTAATAATAATATAACTGATACTGTAATTGGCTCTATAAGCCGCAATGAATATCTATCACTGCCAGAGAAGAAACTAACTGGTAGACCATCATCATATTATTTTGATCGCAAAATAACACCTATCTTAAATTTATGGCCTGCCCCTTCTAATCTTTATAATGCAATTGAATATTCCTATAAAAAGATGATGCAGGATGTCGGGCTATATACTAATAGTCTTGATATACCAGCAAGGTTTTATCCAGCCTTAACGACTGGCCTTAGTTATAAATTGTCTCTTAAATATAATAACCAAATAGCAGATATGCTCATGGGGGAATATCAGGAGAATTTTAGCTTAGCTACGATTGAAGATAGCGAGGATAATATAATAAGCGTTATTCCTAAATGGCAAGATGGTGGGTATGTGGGGTAATAATGTCGTATGCAAAACGTTTTAAAGGTAAACATGTAAGTATTAACCCAGATAATCCATCTGCACTTGGTGTATGTGATGAAAGTGGATTTGTCTTTAACCATAATCAGCTAGTTAAGCAAATGGAATGGCGAGGTAATAATTTAGTTTGGACAGGACTGATGGTCGGCAAACCTTATCTAGATGAACCATCACAGCAAAATAGACCTCCGATTACTAAAGATGATCCTAAAACTGTTGCTAACCCAAGATTGCCAAAAGATTACAAATCGGCTGATAGTAATCAAGTGCTACCTCATGAAGAGTTAATAAAGAAGCTACAAGAGGTTAAATGGTAATATATGGATTTTAATACAATAAGAGTTTTATCACTAGATGGCGGAGGTATGCGAGGTTATGTCTCTGCTAATTTCTTGAAATCCTTTGTAGATTTATGGAGAGTAAATCCAAATGAGCTATGGAAATATTTTGATGTAATATCGGGTAGTTCTATTGGCGGCATTATGGCTCTTGCTTTGTCTTTTGGCAAAAGTCCTGAAGAACTATTAACATTTTTTACTGAAGATGGACCATGGATATTTACTACTAGCTCTTCTACCCCTTCTGTTATGCCATCTACCTTATCTAAGGTAAATACTATTGTCGGCGGTCCATTAAGTAACCCTACTTTTTATCCTAGCACTACAGATGGGATAGGGACAAAACGTTTAAAAAGCAAATTAGATTCAGTGTTTGGCAGCAGCACTATGGCTGAGTTGAATACTACTACAGTTATTACATCTTTTGAAAAAAATAATGTAGACCCTGATTACGGGCAGGACACTAATACACCGATATATTTTTCTAATAGCAAAGTTGTTCCAAGTTTAATAGGGCAGAATTTTAATATTGTCGATGTAGCAATGGCAACAAGTGCTGCGCCTTTATATTTTCCATCATGGGCTATAGGGACGGATTTATACATAGATGGCGGGGTAGTGCAAAATAACCCGGCAGGACTTGCTTTAAGTATTGCAAAGGCGAAAAAGCCTACAGCAAAACGTTATTGTGTTTTATCAATAGGCACTGGTCTTGGTGATGTTGGCTTCCCTCCTGAAAGCTCAATTAAATCAAGGATAAAACAGGAAATACAAGAACTGCGTAAAGATCGAAAAGCCTTTGCTGATAAATGGCAATTAAGTAGTAAACAACTCAAAGAAATTGAAGATTTGAGTAATAATTTAAGGGCTTTAGAAGGTGCTTATTTAATTATGTATCTTCTAGGAGTTACTACTACAGGGCCACAGGAAGTTGAAGCCAAGGAATTATTTATTGAAAGTAATTATACGCTAGAACAAATGTATTATTATCGTATGCAATATTATTTTGAGCCAAGTAAGAATACCGAGTTTGATCATTCGACTCCTGATATTTTGCAATATTATAAAGACGCAACTGCAGATTATTTTAGTAATGATATAGATAACATAACTACATTTTTAGGGCATTTAACCGCATGAATTATGATGTTTTACATAATTTTATATCACCAGTTACTGGTAGAGTTTTATCTAACCCTGATTATGTTTTGGTGGGGGATTATCAAGGTATAGCAACACCTTCACCAATACTTATTGATATAAGATTAGACTTGAATAATTTAAGGCAAGCAATAAAAGATATGCAATTGCCTGAATTAGAATATAAACAAATATGGACTGGGAATAATGATAATAAGGCAATTGCCACAACTAAAATTGATATAGATAATCTACCTGATTTAACTCTTGGCAAAGTCTGGCAAGGAAATTCCGAAAATAGGCCCGAAGAGGTTGAACTGCAAATAGCTCCCGATGATGCTACGTATATAATACAAGTACCACATTTAGATTTGCCGAACGCTCAAGCCTTAAGTACATTAGGCGTAGGCATAGCTAAAGTAATTGAAGGAGGACAAATTGCCATTGCGATTCCAGATGAGGATTATGCAACTAAAGAAACATTAGAAAAAATTCGTGATGAAACTGAAATACTCAAAGACGAAGCAGAGGCAGCAGCAGATGAAGCAACTAGAGCTGCTGGAGAGGCGACCGCAGCTGCTGCAGAGGCAACAGATGCAGCCGGTTTTGCAACTGGAGCTGCTGGAGCATCTATTTTAGGAGGTATTGGCTCAGTTCTTGGTAATTTATTTGCGGGCGGAGGAGGTGATAACTCAAATACTACTAATATCTATAATAATGATACTGTTAATAGTCTTGGAGGCAGCAATGATTTATATGGTAGCTTATCAGCTAGTAATTTGCCGCTTGCAGAGCAAAATATAAAAAATACTAATTTGCAAAAAATTGCTTCTATAGAGCAAGATACTAATTACTTACAAAGTAACATTGCAAGTAATAGTGACAATTTTGAAAATTCACTGCAACAAATGACAAAATTCACTGATTTTATTAATCAGAAATCAAAAACTATATCTCTAGATGCAGAAGTAGCTAACGAATCATCTTTTATAGCAGAGGATGCAGCCCAACAGGCAGCTTCTTATTTGAATATATTAAATAATAGTGGAATTAGTTTAACTGGTGACGTCACTGGCAATGGCGGATTAAATAGCGGTATTGTTACAACGTTTAAACAAAATCCTAAGTTCTACGGAAGTGAAGCTATGCAGATGCCATTTGGAAAAAGTAGCGATAGACCTGTAGCTCCTAGCATTGGTATGATTCGATACAATAAAGATTATAACGCTATTGAATATTATAATGATTCTGTTTGGTCTCAATTAGAATCTAGCACTGTGCAAATAGGAATACCTTATGCAACAGACTTAGTATACGGCGTTATAGGTAATGTAAATGGCTTGTTTGATGGTTTCGCTTCGTTAGAGCGAAATTTGGATATTAAGATAAAAAGCTCATATTATACAGGCGAGCTAGATGACAGTTCTTCCGCTTCATTATCATTACTTGACAGATATGATAACGGATATATTAATAAAACAACAAGTTCTAATAATGGTTATTTTGATTATTTAATACAACAGCACGATAACGGAATAAAAACAGATTTATTAAAGTTTGATAATAAAAGCGATGAGTTTGTGTTCCATAAGCCGATATCTTATAACGGCAAGAATATCATCAAATATGATGAGGCGGTGGATATTGTAACTGGTGTACTTAATAACAGTAATGGATTATTTTCAGGCTTTGCAACTGATAACCAAGAAATTGACCTTAAAATTAAGACGGCTTATTTTGTAGAGGATGATTATTCTACTAGCTCATTATCATTTTTAAACAGATATAATAATGGCTATATATTGAGTAACAAAACTAACTCTGATTGGAGTAATGATTTTTCTCTTGATTATGTAGATGACAATCAAACAGTAGAGCTACTAAAATATAGAGGACTAAATAACAAGTTTGTCTTTTATAAATCCGTTGAAGTTCCTTATCCTATTAATAATGAAGACGCCGTTAATAAACTATATGTAGATAGTATAGGGTCTGGTATGCAGGATGTTTTAGGAACATCTGGTCAAATTAATTCTACTGGAGGTCAATATCCTCAAATTAGTTTAGTCAATACTGGTGTAGCTGCTGGTAATTATACATTAGCTAATATCAATATAGATGCTACTGGCAGAATAATGTCAGCAAGTAATGGTGATGCTGTCACTTCTATTACAGCTGGTTTTGGTTTAGATGGTGGAACTATCACTACTACTGGAACATTATCATTGAGCAATAGTGGAGTTTTACCTGGCACTTATGAAAGAGCAAATATTTCCGTAGATAGTAAAGGTAGGATAACTAGTGTTAGCAATGGCAGCTCTGTCACAAGTATTTATACTGGCTATGGTTTATCTGGAGGCCCTATTACAAGTTCTGGTACAATATCACTGTCTCAAAGCGGCGTTGCAGCAGGTGTGTATAACGCAGCTAGTATAACTGTAGATCCAGCAGGTAGAGTGATTCATGCACAAGAATCTTATAGAATACAGAGAATTTATTTTAATAAAAATTTTCTCTATACAGCAGGCGACCCTGTAATTGGTACTGCTGATCCTATAATAGTTGGTACACCGCTTATAAATGAATTTGGTATATACTTAACATATGGTGGTTATGACGTAGCAAGTGCTACTAAAAAAAATGATGGTGGCTATTTATACGTTAATGCGGATCAACAATTGATATTTGAAAATTCTAATAATAGCTATGTACTAGCAGGTTAATTAAAGGTATAAATATGTCAAATTATCTTTTTACAGGTTATGAATTTAGCAGTGAGTTAAAAGCTGATTTTAAATTACAAAACCTATTACAATCATACGCTGGCGAAGAGCAGCAAATGTCTCTTAAATTGCTCAATAGGCAAAGTGAGGGGTTTGCAATAGGTACTAATACACCACATGGGCAAACTCCGCAATTTGTATTAGATCAAATAATTGGCGGTACTATTCAGAATATTATCACACTCGATACTAATACAAATAATTTAGCTCTAAACTTTAATGTAGATTTAGGTAGCGTTTACAAAATACAAAATAGTATTGAACCTACAAACGATGGGGATTTAGCGAACAAGCTTTATGTAGATAGTTTAGCAAGACTTAGAACTATTGTTATTACTACAAATACAAACGCATTAAGTATTAGTAAAAACACCGATATAGAAAATCCAATATATAACATAGACTTAAGCGAATCTTTGCAAAATTTGTCAGATTTAACTACCAATGGATTATTGTACAAAACTGGAATTGATGCATTTGACACTATTGAAACGTCTTTAATAGATGATCAAGTTCTTACATCTACTTTAGGAGTTCCTGTTTGGAAAACGCTGAATAGAGTTACTTCTATAGGTTTAACAACTGCAAGCACAGGTCTTATTGTTACAAATACTCCTATCGAAAATAATGGCAATATTAATATAAACTTATCGAATAGGTTAGAAAATATAAATAATCTAAGTAGCTTAGGCGTTGTTTTAAAAGATGGTACAGATTCATTTAAAACGATTACTACGGGCTCTGCCGGTCAATTTCTAGGTATAAATACTCTAGGTCAGCTAGAGTATCAAGACACAGGAACAGTAAGATATGTTGGAATGACCACGTCTAGCGGATTAAGTGTTACTGGCTCTCCTATTGATTTAAATGGCACATTTGATTTAATGTTAGATATGAATTTGCAAAATTTTAATAACATTGCCACGGATGGTCTAATTTTAAAAAGCGGCATAAATTATTCAACTTCTTCAATTCCAATAGATAATGGGAAAATACTTCGTTCCTTAAATGGTGGTGTGGAATGGATTACTCCAAATACCGGAGGAAATGTTGTTGGTTCTGGAGCATCTAGCATTAACTCAATACCAAAATGGACTAATCAAACTTGCACCGAAATGACTTCATCGGATATTTTGGTAGAATTTAACACTGATTTGTATGTTCCTGGTTTGATAAAAACAGACAAGTTACAAAGCAAAAGCGGCGCAGATTTAATGCACTATGACTATGGAGAAAACAGAGTATACCTAGACAGGTCTTTACGAATTCCAGGTAATGGATATCTACTACAAACAAGTAGCTACGGATATCTTAATGGTACCGGCTCTACTGGTACAGGTTCAGGCACTAATCCTTATTCTATTGATTGTAATGATCGAGTTATTGCATCAGAATTTAACGCATGGTCTTCTAAAAAACTTAAGAACATATTAAATAGCGGTGATGCAATACAAAATGAAGCACTCACTCTATTTAAGGAAATTAATTATGCAAAATACAAGTATAAAGATATAGTTAAAGAAGGTAATGGTGAATATTTTGGTGTAATTGCCGAAGAACTCAAAGAAGTAGCCCCTCATTTTGTTCAAGATAATCAAATTTTTGTTCCTAATATATATTCTAAAGGAAAATGTCAGCTTTTGCCAAATGATAGATATTCAATTGTAATCAAAAACTCTTTGCCAAAAATTACTAGTAACAAAGTAAGAATTTACACAGAAAACAACGTATTAGAATTAGAAATATTGAGCGTTAGTGATAAAGCGCTCATCGTAAAATCAAACGAAAGAATAGATCATGATGTTTTCGTTTATGGAACTTACGAGCAGTGCCCAACTGTTGCTAAAAACAAAATGTTTGAACTTGCGTGTGTTGTACTTAAAAACGCTGTACATAGAATTGAACAACTAGAAAATAAGGTAAATAGCTTATGTTAAATGACACAGGTGCTAATTTTAGGACTGGAACAATTTATATTGGTGATATTGGAAAAACAGAAGGTGCGCTTGAAGTAACTGGTGCAATTTTTTCTGCGACATCTACTATTGTTAATTCGGAAATATCTGAAATAGATGTAACAATTGAAGAAAGTGATTATATACCATTAATGTTTTTTTCAATAAAAAATACCAGCGAAAATACAGAAAGTGCAAATATTACAATAATCGTGCTAAAGAATCAAACTTCTAGCAATGTCAAAATACAAGTAAATAAAAACACCGGCAACGCTGTTGATATTACTTTAAATGTTTTGATTGTAAAGCCTGGGATGATTTAGCGTAAGGCAAATCACTGTATTTTAATCTATGTTATAATAAAAAAGTGATTTAAATATAAATAATAAAAGGTTGATTATATGACAAAAATTACCCAATCAGAAAAAGACATCAAAATAGCTGATGTTATCAGCACATTAAAAACCACAAATTTAGTTTCAGAGTTTGGTAATAATTGTGATTTTCTTAAGCAATTATTGATATTATTCTATAACCTAAATGCAAAAGGTATAGCTGTATCAAAGGAAGAAAGGCAAGATATTTTTTCATTGTTAAATAAAATAGAAAACACAGTAAAAGAAACAATTAAATTAGAGGTATAATATGAGCGAAGTTAGTACGATTTTAAAATTAGATTATGCAGGAGTGCAATTAAATTCTGAACTTGCGGGTAATATTCAAAATTTAAGAGGTTTTGCAAGTTCAATATTTAGAGGCGGTCTTGATGTTGCGTCTACGGATTATGCTGATACTAAAGCTAATTTCACTAAGGCTTTAGCGGATGTTCAGGCTAATTTAACCGCGATTAATAATTTGATTTATCCAGATGCTACTCGCGCTTGTGAATGCACATTAACACTTAGTAACAATGAGGCTGTCTAAATCAATGCAGTTTGTTAATTACATATCTGCACCATTTGCTGGAATCAACAAAACTCCAACTACTTTAATAACAACAGATAGTAATACGTTAGTAATTATTAGTTTAATTGTTTGTAATAGAGTTAGGACTCCTATTAGGTTTTACTTAAAAAAAGTGAGCGCTGGTATTAGTCCTAAGGAAACATTTTACATCAATGAATTTGAAATTAAGCCTTATGATACTGTAGATATTGTCAAAGAGAAAGGCCTTAATATCTTTCTGCAATATAGCCAAACACCAACTATCAGTGACAGTTTGGTGTGCTTCTCAAACGGAGATGGTCAGAAATTTGATTGCGAGCTTAACTATGCACAATTAAAGGAGTTACCGTCATCTTATTGTATGGTATAATAGAATTAACATAAGTTCTGCGAACTTCAAAATCGTATTGTAGGTTTACTTCTTACCCATAAAAAGATTTTAAATTAGAATAATTTAAAACTTTAAATATAAGAGGTTAACATGCACGATACTTCAATTACAAAATTATCAGGTCTTGATATAAATCCACAAGGAGCAAGCGAAAAAAAACTTACCGGGCTATATATCCCGTCTCTTACTACTATAGAAATTAATAATCTATCTTCTGAAATTGTTAGGGATGGCGGTATTGTTTATGACTCAACAATTGGCGGATTAAGAACTAGAAAAAATAATAAATGGATAGGCTTGTCTGGTTATAGAACTGGTAGTATCACAAATATTGGCGATGTAGGTGGTGATGCAAACCCTGATCTTAGTGTTACAGGCTCTATATTAACAGCATCTAAATCCGAGAGTCAGAATGGTGGAAATACTATTACTATTACTTATGATGATCTTGGTTATACTCCGCTAATTTATGTATCTGTTGAAGGAACTGGCAACAACGATCTTTACGAGCCTTGTATTAGACCTAATTCAACTTCAACTCAAGCAGAAATTTATTTACGCGAAGGAAACGGATTAGTACAAAACGTGAAAGCTCACATTTTGTTAATGCAACCGGATGTATAAATATGTTTATACGTAAAATTACGTGTTTTATTTTGTTCAGCGTTTTAACAACTGGATGCTCAATAAAAGATTTAGAGTTGTTTGATAATCGTCAAATTTCACAAAAGCAGGATAAAAAATGAACCCAGCATTATTAAATTATTCACAAGCAAATCAGCAAATAAGTAATGATTCTAATCCTTTTGATTCAGGAATAAGGCGTGCAATAGAGACTGCTAGAGAGTCACTAGGCATGACTGAGAAGCAGCAAGACCGGGCTTTACGCAGAAGCTTGCTTAATTTTGCTTCAAATATTGCACAAACTCCCAAACGAAAGGGGTTTTTTAATAATTTCGGCGATATATCTCGTGCTGCTATTCCTGCCATGCTTGAATATGATACAGCAGAAGCAAATTACGAAGCTGATAATAATGCTCTTGCTAATCAGATACTTAGCTATCAGGATAAACAAAGAGAAGCTTTGTCAAAAGCGGAAGAGCAAGCTTGGAGACATAAAATGGGTGAGGATAACTTATCTGAGGTAAAGCGTTATCATGATTTAGTAAATGCAAATAACCAAGCAAAACTTACTGCTGCTGGCTCTGCTGGTAAAGGAGCCCATGGCGGGAGTGACGAAGAAAAAACTATGGCCCTGGCTAAATTACTTGATAATGCAGAAATGTTCTTAAAAAGCCAAGAGGGACAGAAATCTCAAATAGGTAGGCTGCAATCAATGTCGCCTTTATCAATACCTGATCAATCACAAGCTGCACTCAAGCAATATGAGGATTCTATAAAAGGTGCGCTGTTTAATAGGCTTGGCTATAGAAACGAAGCTGAGTTTAAACATACTCCATCAATCAGCAGTAAATATGACCCTGCAACTAACTTGAAAATCATTGAAAATTTAAGAAAGAGCTATATAGATCAAGCAAATGATAGCAATCAAGATTATATGGTAGAAGTAATAGCACCATCTGGAAAAAGAGGTATGATTCCTCGCTCTGCTGTTGCTGCCTCTGGATATACTATTGTGGAGTAATGCTATGGATGAATTTAGTAAATTTGGCGGATATGCACTTGATGGTGAAAATACTCCGCAAGATGAGTTTGCCAGATTCGGTGGTTATGGTTTAAATGAGCTAGAATCTAAAGTTACGGCAGAAGCAAAACAAGGCGATTCTTGGCCAGCATTAATTGGTAAATCTGTTGTAAAAGGATTGACGGGACTTGCTGGAGTATTTGGCAACTTTCAAACTCAGCCACAAGCAACACCAGAGACGCAAAAGATTATTGATAAGTTTAAAGACAATTTAAGCCCGCAAGATAGGCAAATGCTTGATAGTCGTATGCCTAATTCACAAGAGATACAAGGATACTTAGAAGACAAATCAAGCTTTGATTTAGAGCCAAACCCTACAACGGAAGGACAAAGAATAGCTTCACATGCTACTGAGTTTGCTGCTGCAAGCTTGATTCCATTAGGTTTGGCTGCAAAACAAGGAAATCTTGCATTAAAAGGTCTGGGGCTTGCAAAACAAGCTGGAGTAGGTGCGGGAATTGGAGCTACTAGCGGCGTGATGCAAGAAATGGGCGTAGATCCATTAGTTGCTGATCTTGGAGCAAGTATTGCCGTTCCTTCTGCTCTTAATAGAGGCAAGAACATATTCTCTAATTTTACGCAAAAAGGTCGCGATAATATAGTAAAAGATGAAGCTGCTAATATCCTCCGCAAAGATATAGGCGAGGGGAATATTCCAGATGTTGTAGGCAAGCTAGATTATAATTCACCTATTGGAGTACGCCCTACAACAGTAGAGCTAGCTGAGAATTCTGGACTTAGCCACAGAGCAAGAACTGAAAGTCCTTCTTTGCCTGATATGCACCAGCGCAATGCCTTAAATGATAGTATCATGCGAGAAAAAATAGCTGATATTGCTCCTAGCTCCGGTTTAAATGATGAGATAATCGGCGAAACTATTAGAAATAATCTATATGCTAATTTAGAGAAAGCCAAAAAGGTACGATCAGATACAACTAAACCTTTATATGATAAGGTCGAATCTTTAACTGATAAAATTACGTTACCCAAAACTAAAGAATATCTACAAAACGAAGCTCGTTATGCTGAAGGTGATATTAAGAATAATATCAAATACATCATCGATACTTTAGGCAAAGATGCTGAAATCTTGCCCGTACAAGCTGTAAATAAGCGCAAAGCTATTACTGACAGATTATCCGAGGTTAAGGGCGAGAGTAGCAGAAGGATATTAAAAAATGTAGAAGAGTCAATACTAGGTGACATGGCACATATTCCAGAAGAGAGAATAGCGCGAGAAGCATACAAGGATTTATCTATTCCGGTATCTGCTATTGAAGATCAGAATTTGCTTAAGAAATTTGTTGAAAAAGATAAATATTCTAATAATTTCATATTATCACCAGAGAAAATACCAAGTAAAATCTTAGGTAGCAGCTTAAATGACGTGAAAGCTCTAATGCAGCAAATTGAAGGTAATCCTGAGACTGTAAATTCTCTGCGTAGTTCTATCATAGATAAATTACTTAAATCTAGTGAGACATCTGGTATCAATACAGCACAAGGCAAAGCCTTAGAGCATAATTTATCTTATAACAAACTAAATAATGCACTATCTAAATATAAGCCAAAGCTTGATTTAATCTTTGAAAAAGAACAAGTAGAGCTTTTAGAACATGTTCGGGATTTGCTTAAAAAACGCAACATGGTGGCAACTTTAGGCAGAGCCGCTGGCTCTAACACACAAAGCCAATTAACATTACTTGAACTTACATCCTTGCCTAAAGGAGCAGATTTTATGAATTTAGTTGAAGGTGTGCCAGTTTTAGGTAAGCCAATTTCTAAAATGCGAGATCGCAGCAAGGCTATTCAAGATGCAAATATTCGCAGTTTAGTAGGTAGAGCCTTAGTAGAGCCGCAGCTAGCTAAGGAGTTATTAACTAGGCCAAAAAACGTAGAAAGTATTAATGCATTTTTGGAGCGTTTACCTAAAAATCTATTAGTATCTACAAGTTTAAATAGCGGGGAGGATCAGTAATGAATTATACAACATTAACTGAGCAAATAAAGGCTTATGCTAACCGCAAAGATGCAGCATTTAATGCTCAAATACCAAACTTCATTGAGCAAGGGATAAATCGTATTTACAGTGAGGCTAAAAATATTGGTTTTGAAATTATTATCACTGGTGATGTCCCAGAGAATGCAACTTCTATAGATAAGCCTGCAAATTGGCGAGAGACGATCAGTTTTAGGATATATACAGAAGATCAGAAGTTTTCTAAATTTTTATTTAATAGGAGTTATGAGTTCTGTAAGTCATACTGGCCAGATCAGAGTATAACTGGGGAGCCACAATTTTACGCTGATTATCAAGCATACGAAAAGATATTTATCAGTCCTAGTGCCGATAAAGACTATAAATATTCCCTAATATATTTGGGCGTACCGCTATTTAATACCGAAAACAGCGAGAACTTTTTAACTCGTAGGTATCCAAGGCTATTATTCTATGCCTGTATGTTAGAAGCCATGCCATTCTTGAAAGATGATGAGAGGCTCGGGCAGTTTGAGCAATTATATGCTAGTAGCCTTGATGATATTAACCAAGATACTACTGAACGTTATGTTGATAGAACTTCAGATAGGGGTAAGGACTAATGGCAGATTACATGTTTCCCCTTACCTACAAAGCTGGCCTTAATCGAGATGATACAACTTTTCAGCCTGAATATTGCAATGACGGGCAATGGATTAGATTTAATGAAGGTAAGGTCAAGAAAATAGGCGGTGTTATTAGTCCCGGGAAGCTAGGTACTTATAATTATGAGAGGGTAAAGTCTGTTACGCTGCTCCCTAATAATGATGCAGATAAAATCAATGTCTATTTAGCCTCTGAACAGAAAATTTTTACCTTTTGGGTAAATCAGGATTTTACCAATAAATCTGAAGTTACTCAAATTAAAAGTTTTGCTCCAAGTTCTGCAAGAATGTTCCAAGCTGTTGTAGTAATCGATGATAATGTAAAGAAAATACTGTTTTTAGAGACCTATAATGCGCAAAATATAGCCCAAACGGCTAAATGTAAGCTGTATCAGGTTAATATTGCTAATAATGCTATTACTGAAGTACAGCAAACTAGCTTTAATAACCAAATAAGTGGTGGTATGTGTTATGCTGCGCCGCATTTATTTCTTTATGGTGAGAATGGTTATATACAATATAGCAAGGCCGGTAATCCTTTAAACTTTAGAGAACAAGACGGGGCTGGTAGTCAAATTATCTCAAATGACAAGGTTATATATGCAGCGCCTATTCGCGGAGGTTCAAATTCTCCGTCACTATTATTTTGGACATTATCGAAAGTAGTCAGGCTGACAAATACATCAGAAGGAGAGCAAGTAGAATTACAGCGTGATGTTATATCAAATAGCTCTTCTATTTTATCATCTAGAGCAGTTGCTGAATATGATGGCTTATTTTTCTGGATAGGAACTGATAGATTCTTTGTTTATAACGGAGTTGTCCAAGAAATGGTCAATAATAGCTCTATTAACTATTTCTTTGATAATCTTGACATTAATCATAGGCAATTAGTCTTTAGCGTCATAAATCCACGCTTTGGCGAAATATGGTGGTTCTACCCTGAAAAAGGCCAAGATGAGTATAATGTTAAAAATACCAGGGCTTTAATATACAATAAGCGTGAGAACTCTTGGTATGATACTGCCTTGAGCAGAGATTGCGGCATATTCTCAGGTGATTTTGGCTTTATGGCAACTTATGGCTATAGCTTTCAAGGTGATAACTTGAATAAATATCTGTGGAAACATGAAGTAGGTGAAAAGGAAATAGCGGGCGATGAGATCAATGCCTCGATTATGTCTTCAGTTACTACGCCGTTTATCTCACAAGCTGCTTTTAATGCACAAAATCCAATGAATGGTATTGATCGTTTTTTAGAACTACGGCGTATAGAGCCTGATTTTGTTATGAATGATAAAGCTAAGGAAATTCAGGTTAGGATAAATACTAAGAGATATGCCCAGAGTGCTTTAACTAGTTCTGATCCTATTACTTTTACAGGCGAAACTGAGAGAATAGATACTAGGGAGCAAGGAAGAGCTATGTCTTTAACTTTTTCGTCTGAACATGATTTTAGGATGGGTAATATTATGCTTCAGCTTGCTAGTGGGGACGGAAATTAATTGAGGTTATTTGTAAATGATAGTATGGCCTGAATATATTGATATCAAGGACTGGGCAGCAAATTTAGTGCATGATTATCCTGATGAATACTTGCCTATACTTGAAGATGCAGACAAATGGCAGGACTGGGCGTCTATAGTTGCGGGTACTGGGGTTTTTGCAAGAAACGATATTCCAGCACCTTTTTCTGTAACGGAAGGAGAAAAAAAGCAAGAGTTCAAAGATTGGCAAGAATGGGCGAAGACAGTTTATAATTTAATGATAAATAGCGGAGATAAAAATGTTTAATCCAATGACAAACATGATAAATGATGAAGATATGGAAGAAAACAATC